>OLOD01000935.1_pt1 | contig 20742 bp, 10 predicted proteins | sample 1671921 | NCBI WGS metagenome assembly OLOD01 (sample SAMEA3136626, study PRJEB25190) | human gut metagenome | biome: human gut; feature: human-associated habitat; material: faeces | place: Austria | collected 2013
AGCTGGACGACAAATTCTATATCGCAATGGCCGCACGTGGCATCTCGCAGATATACCACAGCAACTACTGTTTCTCCGAAGAGCTCGAATTTGCTAAAATAGCCTATGAAAATTTCCTCCTTGCCGGCAGACGGCCATTTACCGACGATGGATTGTTTTTCCTTGCAAGCGCCTATCATAATAACCATGATTATGAGAAGAGCGTCAGGCTATCCCGCCAACTTCTTGACACTATCGCAAAAACTGGCGATAAGTTTTGGTTGATTCCTACATACCGTCTGCTCGGGCTTTCACTTTTCTCAAACAAAGAGTATGATAAATCTCTTGATATCTACCAAAAGGTATGTGAATCTGCAGAGGCAAATCTATCTGATTCTGCATATTTTGGATTAGCCTGCATCAATTTAGGCGATACTGTCAAGGCTTATGATATACTCACATCCATCCCTGACATAAAAAAGGGTATAAATCATTGGCTTGGATATGAAGTATATAGTGCTCTCGACTCCACCCAAAAAGCCTTTGATATGATGACAGCCATGTATAAAGATGCCGATAGAGCTTTATACTCCTCATGCAAACGCAACATATCGGGAGCTCTGATTGACTATAATTCATATAAACATTCTATAATTCAAGAAAGACTTAAATATGTAAAGACTATCTCGATTTTTACGATTCTAATTGTATGCTTTCTGATGGCTACCATAATCTATTTTGCAATACGCCATCATAGGAATCAACAAGCAGCCATCGACAGGTATATCCGTGTATCCGATAGTTTATACATCACAATTGACAAACTTCGTGAATCAGAAGAACAGCTGCAAACAACCACAAAAAATCTAAAAATAACAGTTGAAGAAAACAAAAACAGAGCTAACACAATCATAACCAATCTTATCAGTGACCGATTTGACGAAATCAATAATCTATGTCAGGGACTATATGAAAACGATACGCCTGCAACTCGTAAGAAAATAGTAAGTTTAGTTAATTCATTTATCAACGGATTCACTGATGATGACGCGAAAATAAAGAAGCTTGAAGATATAGCCAATCTACAATTCAATGGCATAATGACAAAACTCAGTGTCGATTTTCCCAAATTAATTAAAACCGACCGCCTATTCATTCTTTACACTTGTCTCGGTTTTTCAACCCAATCAATTGCATTCCTTCTCCATGACGAACGCATCACTACAACCTACGACCGACGCAAACGAATCAAACGAAAATTCACCACCTTCGAAGGAGAAAACAAGCCCCTATATTTAAGTATTTTTAGCTAAAAGGCTGGCTTTAAAGCAATTGTCACGAAGATGTAGACTTTTAATTTTTAATTAACTGTCTATCAATCTAATATACAGCCATTTACAATTCACCATTGTATAGGACTCCTAATTTATGTTCGCTGATAACTTATAAAGCATTATAACACAAAATATTACATCCACACCAATCCTAATCAAAAAAACACCCAATCTTATACTTATTTATTAATATTTACTAATTTTGCCTTTACGAAAACAAAATTTTTAATTAACAATACCATGTTTGAAATGCAGATGGAACGTCTATATCTAATAATTGCCTGCATGTGTGCAGGTCTATGCACTTTTGCCTCTGATGGCCTTGTGGTTGCCGACAAAGAGAGCCGAAATCCGATAGAACTGGCTTCAATAGCGTTTCTGTCGGCCGATTCCGCGTATGTCGACGGAACAATAACAGATGAGCGGGGCATATTCCGACTGCCTGGCCGGAATACCAAGGCGGCGAAATTTATAAAAATTTCGGCAGTGGGATATGGAAATATCTGTAAGGCCATATCACAGCTGAAAGGAGACACAATCTTTATGACCGTGGATGAGTCAACAAGGTTAGGCGAAGTTACTGTAAAAGGAATAAAACAGCCTTTTACCGTAATGAGCGATAAGGTAGTCTTCGATCCCGGTTTTGTGAGCTATGCGACCAATGCGCTCGACATCGTAAGTGTCGCTCCCGGAATCATCGACAACGGGGAAGGGCTTGTGATGCCCGGCAAAGACGGCATAAAGTTCTATATCAATGGAAAAGAGCAGAAAGGAACAATCAAGGATGCCATGATGATATTGAAATCCTATCCGTCCAAAAATGTGGCCAAGGTCGAGATTATGACTGTTCCCTCTCCACGCTACACTTTGGGACAGAATGTCGGAGTGGTGAATATCGTGCTCAAAAAACAGGAAAATGATTTTTTAGGCGGAGGTGTGTCATATAAACTTACGCAGTCGGACTATACCGGTAATGATGCCACTGTGTATACGACATTTCGCCGGGATAAATTCCAGACATCGCTCAATCTGTCTGGCGACATCAGTCCCTATGGTTTTACAGAGTCAAACCGTGTTCCGTTTGACACCTATGTCCGCGACGCTGATTCATGGACAAAGAGGTCTCCAATGGATTTTGCGGGCAGGTGGGACATATCATATAAGGCAAATGAAAATTGGGATTTCAGCCTGACGGCTTACTATTCCCAAGGACGGATGCGTCAGAAGTCGTCACATCTCTATACATATTCGGAAACCCCGGATGAACCTGCCGACGAGAGAATCGTCGGTCGGCGTAAGGATGACAGCAAATTATATTCGGGAGCATTGGACATAGACGGACGTCTGTCGGAATCGGCCAGGCTGACCGTGACACTGGATTATCTCGCCAAAAGGTCTCCGACAGAGCGATCGCTGATGGAGGGCAGTGCGGAGTCTCAGGCATATCTTGACCAGAAAGACAACATCAGGTCTTCAAACCTTACGGCACAAACAAATCTCGAAATCAAAGCTTCGGAAAAGATAAAACTAGATATCGGAGTCAACGGGATTATCACCAAAACAAAAAGCGACTATGATTTTTATCAAATTAATCTCCCGGAGAGTAAAGACCGCTTCAACTACACGGAAAAAGAAATTAATGCTTATGGCAGATGTAACTATACAATATTATCGAAAATGAGCGTTTACGGAGGTCTGCGCTATCAGTATTTCCATACTTCAAGCGAAAGTCCGGTGAAGGCCGATAAGATAAACAGACATTTCAGTGTCGTTTGCCCCTCGCTCTACCTGTCATATAAGATAGATAATAACCAGAGTCTGCGTGGCGGCTACTACTATAATATAGTCATGCCTACGCTGTCCGCAGTCAATCCGGCCAGACTGTATCTCGGCAAGGATTATTACCGCGTGGGCAATCCCTATTTGAAGCGTGGACGCCACTATACGATAGATTTAACCTATTATTATAAGTCTTTCCAATTCGGGCCATACGTCGAATGGTATAACAACGGCATAAAGGAAATCAATTACATCGACGACGACAACAATCAGGTCATAACGTGGGCTAATGCCGTAGACCGACGTACATTCGGATTTATGACATACTGGGCTTACTCCAAATTGGACTGGTTGCGGTTTTCCATTACAGGCTCTTTTGCTAATTCCTTAACAAAATCCGATTTACCGTTGTTACGGCCGCGCGTTAACAGTGTGACTTTCACATTGCGCCCGAATATCCAGTTCATATTTGACAAAGAGAGCCGGTTTGTAGGACGTATATATGGCTTTTTTCGGACACCGGAAAAGACAGCCGATATGTATATCAAGTCAAATTGGAATTTCAATGCAAGCCTGACATGGAAAATCAGTAAGCAATGGGCTCTGACTGCTTCGGGAGACTGTCTGCTACATGGCAAGACGCGCGGACATCAGTATCTTGGCGATTCAGAAATGTCTTTTAGTAATGAATATCTTCGCCGTGGTTTTTCGTTAGGCATTTCATACAACTGGGGCATTTCTACGAGAGCAAAATCAGAGAGAAGGGCGGTATATGATTTGAATAGCCGTACCAAGCTTGACTGAGTTTAATCAGATGTAAATATATCCGGGCTTTGAAATATTATTCTTTGTCCTCTGTTTTATCCCGCTTCCTACAAGCAACGGTCTGCCGTGAATTTCTATTTGCATGTTATCACGATTATTCTTACTTTTACAATCCGAAGGATAATCATAACCATCAATTTTTTAACCGACATGCTTGAAGAATTAAAAGAAAAAGTATTCCGGGCCAATCTTGACCTCGTGAAACACGGTCTTGTCATCTACACATGGGGCAATGTCTCCGGCATAGATCCGGAGACAAAACTCGTCGTAATCAAACCCAGCGGTGTTGACTACGATGAAATGAAGGCTGAAGACATGGTAGTGGTCGACCTCGACGGCAACGTGGTCGAAGGCAGACTCCGCCCCTCGTCCGACACCCCGACCCATCTTGCGCTCTACCGCGCCTTCCCTGAAATCGGCGGAATCGTCCACACACATTCCACCTATGCGACCGCATGGTCACAGGCCGGCATCGACCTCCCCAACATCGGCACTACCCACGCCGACTATTTCCATCACGCCATCCCCTGCACCGCCGACATGACAATGGAAGAAGTCATGGGCGACTACGAGCTTGAGACCGGCAACGTGATCATCAAGCGCTTCGAAGGCTTGAACCCGATGGACACACCCGCCGTCCTCGTCAAAAACCACGGACCGTTTGCTTGGGGCAAGACTCCGGCCAAAGCCGTCCACAATGCCGTCGTGCTCGAACAGGTGGCCAAAATGGCCTATATCGCCTATGGTGTCAACCCCGGCCTCACCATGAACCCGCTCCTCATCGAAAAGCATTACAGCCGCAAACATGGCCCCGGAGCTTACTACGGACAAAACTAAAGCATATCTCCACACGATCCGCCGCGTCACCCTCGTCGGATTCTGGGTAAACGCTGTGCTGATGGTGCTGAAAATCATTTTCGGCATCATCGGCCACAGTGATGCCCTCGTGGCCGACGGAGTCCACTCACTCAGCGACTTCGCCACCGACGCAATTGTACTCATATTCGTCGGAATAGCCTACAAAAGCGCCGACAGCAGCCATCCTTACGGCCACGGCAAGTTCGAGACATTTGCATCGCTCCTCATCGCGGTCGTGCTCCTCGGAGTCGCAGCCGGCATAGGAATGGCCGGAGCCGGCAGCATCATGTCGTCGATGCGAGGCGCGACACTCCCTCGACCCGACATATTCACCATCATAGTGGCCTTGGCCTCAATCGGCTCGAAAGAATACCTCTACCGCTACACCATCCATGCCGGAAAACGCATCAATTCAAGCTCTCTCATAGCCAACGCATGGCATCACCGCAGCGATGCCATCTCATCCATAGCCACGCTCATCGGCGTTTCCGCCGCCTATTTTCTCGGCACACAGTGGCGAATCCTCGACCCAGTGGCCTCAATCGTAATCGCGGTCTTCATAGCCGTGTCGGCAATACAGATCGCACTCCCTTCGGTCAACGAACTGCTCGAACGCTCCCTCCCGCCCGATCAGGTCAGGAAGGCAGCCGAGACCATCGCCTCAGTCCCCGGAGTCAAAACCTACCACCGTCTGCGCACCCGCCGAAACGGTCGCTACGTCATCATCGACTCACATGTCAAAGTCGACCCCGACATCAACGTGGCAGAAGGCCACCGCATAGCCACCGAGGTCGAAAAATCGCTCCGCAACGTATTCGGGACTGACATCATCACAAATATCCACGTCGAACCATTCTTCCCGCCGTCATCGACCCGCCGGGAGTCTAACGCGACAGGGACAGAACGATAAAAAATTCCGCAACACACACCTTCCGATGCAGAAACAGCACCCGGACACCACGTTCACACCGCGTCTACCAGCAGTTTTCATGTCTTTTTACAACTTGAAACCGCTATAATCCGATAATTTTGCTTAAATTTGTAGAGCGTAATTTTTTATCAGTAAATCAATTCCTTAAACTATGAAATTTATATGTCCTGCAAGGGTCATGGGCGCATTTGCGTTCATGTTTTCCGCGCATTTCGCTGTCACGGAGGCATCAGCCGGAAACACACGTGGCAGCATCGACATCACCACTCCGTCGGGGCGCTCGGTAGTGGTCGATGCCGTCAGCGATAACATCATCAAAGTGACAAACCTCGCTCCCGGCGAAACCATCCCGGCCTCGACAGCATCGGTCATCACCGGCAGAGCCGAAGGCACGGACATCACGACTGCCCCCGGCATAGTCCTGCTCACGACACGAGGTGGCATCGTGGTGCGCGTCGACAGCATCAGCGGAGCTGTCGACATCAGCGCCGGCAGGAACAAGGCCGTCAGCGATAACGGTCTGCGGACATCGGCAGATGGCCGCCAGAGCCTCTCGCTCTCAACGATGGGTGGAGGCTCATTCTACGGCGCAGGCGAGCGCGGCCACAGCTTCAATCTCGCAGGCGACACACTCGTGATGTACAACCGCCAGAACTACGGCTACACCGCAGGCGATCCGCGCATCAGCCAGATGAACATCACAATGCCCCTCTTCATCTCATCAAACGGCTACTCGGTGGTCTTCGACGACTTCGCGGCAGCAGAGATGGTGATGTCAAACCCGATTGTCTATACATCCGAATCACGCTCACCGATTTCCTATTACTTCATCAACGGAGCGGGGACACTTGCCGATGCCACCCGCCAGCTCTCGTCGCTGACAGGCCGTCAGGACCTCCCTCCCTTCTGGTCGCTCGGCTACATCACATCCAAATACGGCTACCGCACACAGGATGAAACCGTCGGGGTGGTCGACACACTCAAACGCGCCGGCTATCCGATCGACGGTATAGTCCTTGACCTTTACTGGTATGGTAAGGAGCAGGACATGGGCCGTCTCGCATGGGACCCAGTCCAGTGGCCCGACCACAAAAAGATGCTTGCCGACCTGAAAAAAGAAGGCGTCAACACCGTCATTATCTCGCAGCCCTACATACTCCGCAACTCCAACGGACTCGCCAACTACAACGAGCTTGCATCTAAAGGGCTTCTGCTGAAAGACTCCACCGACAACCCGCAGGAAGTGACCATCTGGGTAGGCGAAGGAGGCATGTTCGACATGGCCAATCCAGAGACTCGCCGCTGGCTCTCCGACCGCTACAGGCAGCTGACACTTGAAGGCGTAGGCGGATGGTGGGGCGACCTCGGCGAACCCGAAGTGCATCCCGAGACCGGCATACACGCCAACGGACTCTCCACTCGTGAATATCACAACCTCTACGGAAATGACTGGAGTCAGGTAATCTACGACATGTTCAAAAAAGATTTTCCCGACACACGCCTTATGACCATGATGCGTGGCGGGACAACCGGTCTCCAGCGCTACAGCGTCTTCCCGTGGTCGACCGACGTGTCCCGTTCATGGGGCGGCCTGCAGCCACAGGTCACAATCATGCTCAATTCAGGTCTGAGCGGTCTCGGCTACATGAGCCATGATGTCGGCGGATTTGCCATCGACGAAAACAATCCTTACGACCCTGAGCTTTACGTGCGCTGGCTACAGCTCGGTCTTTTCTCACCCGTGCTCCGCACCCATGCACAGTCGACAGCCGAACCATACAAATATCCCGCGCAGCAAGACATCATCCTCCCTCTCATACGTGAGCGTTACCGCTGGCTTCCATACAACTATACTCTTGCCTATGAAAACGCCTCGCAGGGTCAGCCGCTCGTGCGTCCGCTCAACTTTTACTCTGCCGGAAGCGGGAAATATGACGACGTAACCGACGAATACCTCTGGGGACGCGACATCCTTGTAGCTCCCGTCATGAAGCAGGGCGCGACGGAGCGTCAGGTGATTTTCCCCGACGGCCTCTGGGTCGACTACAGTAAGCCGTCGAAATTCTACAACGGAGGCGACACCATCACCTACCGTGCCCCGCTCGACGTGCTTCCCCTATTCGTCCGCGCCGGAGCGTTCATTCCTCAGGCCGACTACAAGATGGAATCGACCGGCGACTACCGCACGGATACCTATACCGTCAACTACTATCCCTATCTCGGAGAATCGGAATACCAGATGTTTGAGGACGACCGCACATCGACCGCCTCGCTTGCCGACAACAATTACTCGCTCATCACCTTCCGAGGCGACGCATCGGTCGAAGGCATAAACATTGATGTCACCGCCAAGGGGACATATCCCGGCGCGCCCGACGTGAAGAAACTGATTTTCAAGATTCACCTTATCGATGTAAAGCCATCCGAAATAACCATCGACGGCAAAACCCTTTCCAAGAAAGCGTGGAAATATGATCCGTCCACATCCACAGTATCGATTCCTGTGAAATGGACCGTGGCCGCACCTCTCCACATCGAAATCCGTTAATCCATACATATTTCATCAGATAAAAAAATGCCTGTGGCCGAATTAAAGCCACAGGCATTTTTTGTAGTATGATTAGTGTACGGAAAAATATTCCGGCTATTTCAAAAGCTTTATGGTTGCAGTCCTGCCTCCTGAATATGCCGCCCGGGCAAAATACAATCCTGCCGGCAGCCCCTCAAGACTCACGGACGGTTCAATGACACTGACAACGCAGATTCCGGTTGCATTGAAAACCTCGATGCGCCGTGCATCAGGCGCGGAAAGAACGGATGTCATGCGGTCGTAGGCAGGGAGAGTCCTGTCGGCAGCTATGTCTGAAATACCGCTTCTGTCAAGATTAAGCGTGAATTCAATCCCTCCCTCGGTTGTTACTACGTCTGTAATTGAAAACGGCGCACGCGTGCCATCAGTATAAAAAGGATAGTCCGCATCTCCTTCCGCACCAAACGACGTGCGCTTGGTCGCCTCGCCTAACGGAGCTTTGGCTATTACACCGGTCTGCTCAACCGATCCGCCGGGACGGAACACATACATCTCAAACTTGCTTGCATTTAGATTGCCTTCCCTCGTTGGGTCAATCCTATAGACAAGCATTCCGGCATAAGGCAGCGACTTGTCCCAGCGCGATGACTTGTCACGGTATTCAACCATGAAATACTCATCCTTCGAGAGATCCGGGACAATCTTAAACGCGACATCCTCCGGGCTATCCGAATCGAGCGGTCTGAGCAAATAGCGCCCCGACTCGCTGATTTCCCTGACACTCGGAATCCAGTTACCGTAAAAGCGGCCGTATGTCTGACGAATGTACGCGCTGAGCCCCTGCGGGACTTTCTGATTGTCGCTCATCAGATCCCAGACACCGACAGGCTCAAGCTTGCCGTTGCTGTATAGGTCAAAAGCATTCAGAGTGTGCATCATCTCGTGACATAACACACCTGTATTGAGTTCCTGAGGTTCAAGTGCCTTATATCCGTTGGCCTTGTCGAATACTTTCAGATAACAATCCACTTTCTTGCCGTGGATGACAGGAGTGGTCCAAAGGCACTTCTGATTCGATGGCCACAGGTTATAATTCGATGAAATTTCGGAATTGCCGTTGATGATAACAGTAAAATTATCAATCTTGCCGTCACCGTTGCAGTCAATTTCCGCATCTTCAGGGATGGACGACTCGACATACTTGCACAAAGCATCGAGCATCGTCTGCTCCCGAAGCGACGCGACAGCATAATTGTCATAGCCGTCAGGATTTATCGATGTCTGCTTGCAATAATAGCTGCGCGGATGACTGTCGACATAGACAAGCGGGACAAGCACGGAATTCCATTCCATCGCCCCATAGCTCATGTCTGTAAAATAATTACGTACCGAATTGGCATTGTCGCCGCTATCGTTGAACATCGCCTCATAATAATCCTGCGGATGCTGCCACTCGGCTTCTTCCAGATCGGCGAACTTTACAAAACAAACCACGTTCGCCATCTTGCGGACGGCAAACGTGGGTAGTCCAACGAGCAGCGACAGCGAGAGAAGTAACTGTCTCATGACTCAGTGTTGTTAAAGGGATTGTTAGCGGATAATCTTGATGGTAGCCACTCCGCAGTCAGCTGTAGCCTTGACAACGTATGCGCCTGTGGCGAGATGGCCGAGGGCAAGTGAAGAACCGTTGCCAATAGCAACACGCGCTCCTGAAAGTGCATACACTTCGATTGCGGCATCGGCAGATGCGTTTACAGTCTCTCCGTCGAATGTCAGGTTGAGACCACCGTCGGCAATCACGTCAGAAATACCTGCAGAGCCTTCACTTTCATTTGTATAAGTGAGAACCTTTATACCCTGAACATAGAGATTGCGCTTGATGTTGTTGCGCAAAAGGGCGGTCACCTTCTCTCCGGTGGCGCTTGCAAGAGAAAGATTTGTATTCAGGTTGCTTACATCCTGAATATTATCCCACTGATACTGGGTTTTGGTTGAAAGCGGTCTGTTGATGAATGCAAGCTTCATATATGTAGCGATTGTCGCACAGTCAATAGCCTCCACATTACCCTTGGCGCCGAGAAGTCCGACGCAGATGGGCGCGGTTTCAGTCGACAGGAAAATATCAAACTCGGCACAGTCGGGGAGCTGAAGGAGAAGACGGCCCCCATTGGGAACCATTGGTCGATGATCCGCCGGGCAGTATTATCGCACCGACCTTAGCGCCTTCGCCGCCAAGTTCTCCGGCCTCATTCCAGCCTATAGCCTCAGGATCACATGTCGGTTCGGCATACTGGCCCTCGCTATCTTCAAATGTAGTGGTCTGAAGCTGTATTTTATACTTGCTTCCCCAACCAACATACTTGTCGATCTTTGCCTGCGAGTCAAACCAGAGCCAACCGTTGGCATCGACATCAGCCGCATCGAAATAGTTGAAAGTTTCCTGAGCCGAAGCTGCGGTAACGCATGCGGCGCAAAGCGCCATCGAGAGTAAAAATTTCTTCATGTGATAAAAATTTATAATGATGAATTGTTAAAGGTCCGCGGGATGCGTGTCTTCTCAAAACCCGAATCCCGCAAACCGTAATCTATTTATTCTTTATTTATAATGTCGCGTGCATTACATCTCGACCCATTCGGGATTCTGCTCAATCTCGTGATAACGCACATCGTCCCAGTCAAGCGGCCAGTAATACTGGCGGGCACGGAAATATCTCACCACGGTGTTTCGGCCGTTGACCACAGGATTGGTTATCGTGCGTGAGCCGTTGGCCTTGACCACTATCTTGACACCGAAAAGAGGATTTGTCGTGCCGGTCATTCTTTCCTCGGCGATATTGTAGCGTAGCAAATCCCAGTAGGTAGTCTTTTCAAAAGCCATCTCGACACGGCGCTCATTAAAAATGTCATCCCAAGTCACCGACTGCAGTTCAGGCATCTTCACACGTCGGCGAATCTGATTCACCTTGTCGAGAGCAGCGGCAGTCCTGCCTTTCTTGAAATCAATCTCAGCCATGTCAAGAAGGAGTTCGGCATAGCGCCAGATGATGCAGTTCTGAGAGCTTGCATAAGTGTCATTCGTATCAATCGTCTGACGTTCGTTAAGGAATTTGGCCATGTAATAGCCCGTGCGCGACACTGAGGCTGTGGTTGATGTGCCGTAAGGGGTCAAATCCTCGCCCGCCACCTCATTGCCGTCGACAGTCGTGTAATGGAGATCCATCGTGTGGCCGCGCCATTCCGCACCGTCATATAGCACATTCGCATAGAAACGGTAATCACGTCCTTCGTATGGATTATTCTTGTCATAACCTGAAGCCGGGTCAGAGATTGGAAGCCCGTTGGCCATACGATATTCGTCCACATGGTTCTGCGTGGGGTTATAGGCTGCTGTTGTAGCACCAAATGACGGAGCTGATGCCTCACGGTCAAGCTTATGGCCGTTAGCATTTGAGAAATTACCGTCGTCGGCATGCTGCACTTCCCATATTGACTCTTCCGAATTCTTTGTAAGGAATATGTTGCGGTAGCCTGAGACAACCTCATCTTTGGTCGTACCGGCAATCTCTACAAGCCTGTAGACTCCTGACTTCATCACTCGCTCGTAGTTAAAAGCTGCCGAGTCAAGCATTTCGGCCGAACGGTCATTAAGAAATCCCAGATAATCCTTCTCACAGTTCTGAAAGTGCTCACCTGCGGCCCAGAAGAAAGTCTTGCCTTTGAGCATAAGGGCCGTTCCACGTGTCGGACGCCCAACATTGTCAGACGTGTTGGTGACATCGAGAAGCGATGCGGCAAGTTCGGCCTCATCAGCGATAAAACGAACCATCTCCTCGTAGGACGCACGGGGGAATTTGACCGGATTTTTAAGCGGATTGTAGGGCTCTTTTATCAGAAGCACTCCGCCATACATACGCAACAGTGTGTAATAGTAGTATGCACGGAAAAAATGAGCCTCGCCAAGCACCCTCTGCCTTATGTTTTCAGGCAGACGCCTTTCATTCTCAAGCAAAGTATTGATAGAAGAAATCTGGGTGTAATATTTGAACCACTCCGTACGGCCACGGGTCGTGATGTCCTGCTGAGAGCTTTTAAGGATGTTTCCGTAGTCGCCCTGATACCAGTCACGGCGTCCGACGGTAAGCTGGTCGCCATACCACGGCTCGTATTCGTAGCCAAGACCCTTCATAAGAGTCGTGACATAGGTGCGGAAGCCGTTGTCCATGTTTCTGTACCACGGAAGGACATATTCGTCAAGAAGCCGTTCGTTTTCCCAGATGACTTCCTCTGACAGCTTGTCGTTAGGAGCGTCACGGAAAAGGCCATCACATGAGACAAGTGTGACAGGCAATAAGAGAACACCTATTATATATTTCGTTATTTTCATATAAGTCAGAGAGTTTTCCTTTGATTATAGTCGATATTTGTTATCATGAATTACTCCGTCCACAGAATCAGAAGCCAAAATTCACTGTCAGACCATAAGTGCGCTGGAGCGGATAGCCTCTGAGCGACTCGGGATCCATGTTGTGGAGAGAAGATACGGTAAACAGATTACCACCCTGAAGCGCGATGTCAAGAGCCGATATATGAGCCTTGCTGAGCATTTTCGACGGGAAACGATAGCCGAGGGTCAATGCCTTCAGACGGAGGAAATTACATTTTTTCACCCAGAATGTGCTTTCAAGTCGGTTATTGTCAGATGACGATGAGAATTTCACACGCGGATATTCGGCATGCGGATTCTCAGGTGTCCAAGAGTTGGTGTAGTGATAGTCCTGAAAGCGCTGGAGCGAACGGTTTTCAAGAGTATACAGCTCACTGATAAGCTGATTATAACCCGCTACACCCTGAAACTGTGCATTCATGTAGATTCCTTTCCATTCAGCACCGATGCCGACACCGAAATTAAGGTCAGGAAGAGAAGAATTCTTGACATATATGCGGTCATTGCGCGTCAGGAGTCCGTCGCCGTCCTGATCAAGATACTTGATGTCGCCGGGAGCAAGGGTTGTATTGCCGAAACCGTCCTGATCGACAGGCCATTCGGCTATTTCCTCATAGCTCTGGAAAAGACCTGCGGCCTCATACATGGCCTTCGACGAATAGCTCTTGCCTTTGCGGCGGAGATTCGGCAGGTAGGCCGACTCATCGCCATAGTCGAGAACCTCATCGGTGGCACGCGACACGTTGACAGTCACGTTATAGCGGAAATCACCGATTGTATTGAGATGTTTCAGCGAAATATCCCATCCGCGATAGAGCACTTCACCTATATTTACCTTAGGCACTGAACCGCCTGTTCCGACAGAAGGCGGGAAAAGATATGCAGGCGCGTCCATTACCATGTTCGAACGGCGACGCTCGAAATATTCACCGGTAATTGAAAAACGGTTGTTCCAGAAACCGAGGTCAAGACCGATATTGAAATCCTTCGACTTACCCCATTCAAGGTCAGGATTGGGATATGAACCGGCTTCAGTTATGATACCCGGGCCGAATATGCCTCCGATCGGATAACCTCCGTTCATTGCGAATATATATTTGCGCAGATAGTCGTAATCAGACGCATTGCCGTCGTCGCCAAGTATACCGTATGATCCACGCACTTTGGCAAACGACATCACTTCAGGTGAGATATTCTTGAAGAACGGTTCGTTTGAGACGACCCACGATGCAGAGACTGTCGGGAAGAATCCCCAGCGGTTTTCGGGCGCAAATCGGGTCGAGCCGTCGACACGGAAACTGAATTCCGCGAAATAGCGAGAATCGAATCCGTAAGTGGCACGGCCCACAAGCGAAGCACGCTCGCTGTAATATTCATTCCCTGAGAGAAAGCCACTCGAAGTATTGCCGATGACTTCGGGAAACTCTCCGGGAAGATCATCGTTGCGTCCTGTCAGATATTTGTTGCGATAGTCCTGATAGTTGACCACGGCCAGACCTGTCACCGAATGCTTTCCGCCGAATGTATGGTCATAGCTGATACCGGCCTCGACAAGCTTGTTGTTGATAGTCTGGTGACGGTCCTCCATCTTTATCTTTGCCTTCGGATAAACCGTGTTCGGGTCGACGGATGTCGTTCCTGTCTCCTGATCGTAGAGATAGAGCGCCACCGGCTTGGAATACTGGGTTGTGTTCTGATGGTTCAGGTCGACCGTACCTTTAAGATAGATCTGAAGTCCGTCGACCTTAGGGATTGAATAACGTAGCACAGCATTGACAGTGTGGAAATCGGAATTGACCTTGTTATATCCGCCATTTCCATAGACATTTATCAGAGGATTCGACCCGTCGATGCTGGCAAGGCGTCCGTCAGTGAAAGTCAGCACCTGCAGCGGAGAGAAATTATAGGCTGCATCAATAGTGGTGTAGCTTGAATTCTTGTTTTCAGACACTGATCCCGTAAGGTCGACCGAAAGAGTAAGCCCCTTGATGAGATCGGCATCAAGTTTTGCCGAATAGTTGTAGCGGTCACGGCTTACATTTGAATAGAGCCCCTTGGTGCGTGTGTATCCGCCCGATATAAAATAGCGCACACTTTTCGAACCGCCCGACACCGAAAGAGAGTAGCGCTGCGAGTTGCCCCACTTGTTAAGGTAGTCAAGCATATTGGAGTTGCCATACACGTTAGGGTCGGAGTCGAGGAGAGAGAGGTCGTAGGGAGTATAGATGTCACTGCCTGAATTTTCAACCGCACGGTTATACAGCTCGGCAAATTTATAACTGTCGAGGAACTTGGGAAGATAGGTGGCTTCCTGAAGATTGAACTGACCGCGGAAATTGACACGCGCACGTCCGGAATCCTGTCCGCGCTTTGTCTGGACGAGGATGACACCGTTGGCGGCACGCGCACCATAGACAGCGGCAGCCGCGGCATCCTTAAGAATCGAGATACTCTGTATATCGTCAGGGTTCAGGTCACTGAGACGCATCTCGCCGTCCGAAGTGTTGGTTCCAAGACGTGGTACACCGTCAATCACAAGAAGCGGATTTCCCGTATTACCGCGTATGCTCATTGTCGCTTCCTTGGCCGACGACGGGTCGCCGGTAGTGCTCATCACACCAAGGCCGGCAACCTGACCTGCAAGAGTCTGGTCGACATTCATGGCGGGAATGCGGATAAGCTCATCGCCCGAGATAGTCTCAACCGATGAAGTCAGCGATTGTTTCTTGGCCGTACCGTAGCCGATGACGACCACTTCATCCATCACATTGGAATTCACTTCCATTTTTGTGACTATATTGTTCTGGTCAGGGCCGACCTCGACAGTAACTGTCTTATAGCCGATATATGAAATTGTAAGTGTCACCTTGCTTCCGGTCTTTACAGCCACTGTATACCGGCCTTCGACATCGGTAGCTGTCGCCTGTGTTGTTCCTTCTACTTTTACAGTAGCCCCGATGAGCCCTTCGTCGTTCTCATCGACCACCTTGCCTGTAAGAGGCCGGGTCTGCGCTGACAGAACCACAGTGGAAATAGCGAGCATTATGCCCAATAGGAATAATCGCATATTGCAGAAATGTAAAAAAGTGGTTTTGTGTATATTTAGTCGTTTTTAAGAATCTTGCCGATTGCAAGAATCTGGTAGTCATAGAAATCACGGGTGTCGGCATCAGGAGCAGAGGCACGCTTTGTCTTGTAGAGGTTCATGATTTCCTTGAGGCGTGCCGTCATCATCGGCTGCATTTCGGTAAGTGGCAACGCGGTCTGGTTGAGAAGTATTCTCAGGAATGACCGGGCTTCGTCAGGATCGGCGGCAGTTTCGAGATGCGCGAGGCCACATGGCAGCTGAGGCACAGTGCTTTCCGCGAGGGTCATGGCAAATTCGTCGACTATCGAAAGTGATTTTGACGAGGACGCTTTCTGTTCCTTCGGTTTGAGACCAGAATAGTTGACCATCACACCGATTGCCGAAGCCTGAAGGTTGCGTTCGGTCGCGTCAAGAGCGTTGCCCTTATATGTCGCCTCGAAAATAGAATGGATTGCATCGTCCATATAGTCGCGGAGCTTATAATTGTTGACGGGGTCAAGTCGGCCTCCTTCCTTTATGCGCTGCAGATTGGTCGATATGAGCAGGCAAGCCACAATGTTACGCTGCATTTTCTCTTTCCATTCGTATGGCTCTTCCCATTTGGCCATGAGGCTCGGAGGAGTGAGCCAGTCACATGTGCGGGCCTGATTGAGAAGCCATTTCATAGCCTCACGCTGGCGTGCCTTGGGAATGAAGCTTCGGGCATCGCCATCGTTCATCCCCTGACGGATTTCCTTGAACTCGACACCGCCAATGTAGGGGTAGACATGTCCGACATGGCGGAGATACTGGCTGACGACAGCCTTATACATGTCACTGAGCGATTCGTAGTGTTCGCCCTTGTCACCTGCCCAATCCTCGAAATTATCCATGATAATCTTCAGATTGGAAATCGACATGTCGCCGGCCTTCAGATGGTCGTTGCCGAGGTCTTCGGTCTGGTCGGTCGGGTCGATAAGTCCGAGGAACTGCTGTGCGCCGAACTCATACATTTTGTCGCCGTCCTTCTCTCTGATCCATTTTTCGAGAGTGGGCTTCTCGTCTTCCATAGTCTTTGCACCGGGGATGAGACGGTAGCCCCAGTTGATGGCATGGATATCATAGACTCCGACCGGAGGGGGCGTAAGTCGCACTCCACGCTCAAAGTCTCCGGGCTGAGCCACGAAATTGTTGCGGGCATAGTCCATGATGCTCGGAGTAGTGCCGTGCTTCTGAGTGAACTCGGGATCGCGAAGATTGTCGAGTGTAAACGAGTGAGAAGCCCCCATGTTGTGCATGAGACCGAGACAGTGGCCGATTTCGTGGGCAGCCACATAAGTCAGCGACTCATACATCACTGAATCGGCAAAAACCTTTGTGCGGACACGGGGATCGACAGCCGCCGTCTGGGTGAAACGCCAGTTGTGGACAAGTTCAAGAATATTGTGATACCAGATGACATCTGCACCGAGAATCTCGCCTGTGCGCGGGTCGGTGTATGACGGCCCCATTGCATTGGCGGTCGGAGTGACGCAATAGCGGACACAGGAATAGCGGATATCATCCGGATCGAAATCAGGATCGTCGGCGGGATAGTCGCGCGCCTCTATCGCATTCTTGAATCCGGCGGCCTCAAAGGCTGTATTCCAGTATTCGATTCCTTCCTTGACGGCTCCACGCCATTTTTCCGGAAAAGACGAGTCAACGTAAAAAACAATCTTCTTTTTCGGCTCGACAAGCTTACCGGCAAAGTATGCTTCACGGTCTTCATCGCGCGGTTCAAGTCTGTGACGTGTTATGACCTCATAGGGCTTAGCTCCGTCAGTCGAGGAGTAATACTTGTTTTTCAGTTCTGAAAAGTAGCCAACACGGTTGTCGTGGATACGCATCGCCATCGGTTCATCGGGCAGACGGACTATCGAACGCGACATAACCACAGTGTAGGGCTGAGTGGCACTCGAAGTGGTGTAGGCAAGACGGCTCTTTATCTCGACATTTTCCGGAAAGGATTTCACCGAAACAATCGATGAACCGTCGGCATAGAAAGTACCCTTTATACCCTCTTTGCCTCCAAGGAGCTTGGCAAGCGGGTTGGCCTCCTTGATGGGAGAAATGACCTTCTCATTGCCTCCGAAAAATGAAGTGACATCAATGAACACGCCATCTTTATTTTTGTTGGCAATCTTGAAAGCCTTGAGCACAGGGTCGACGAAGTTACGGTCAAATGAAACCTTGATAGGATCATCGGCCGGGACTTCCGACGCAGTCTGTATTAGGTGAAGATAGACGTTGTTGTCATCGCGCGTGAATCTGATGAGCATAGGATTGCAGGCCATCTGTCCGGCCACGTAGTCTTTGGTGGTCGAAAGACTGTTGACACGGTTCACAAGAAGATATGTGCGGTCAAGAACACTGTCGGGGAGTTCAAACCACAATTTGTTTTTCTTGTCGAAATAAGTATTGAACATACCCTTGCAAACCTTGGCATCCTTCAAATTTTTCATGAAATCCGCACTGTCCTTAGCTGCTCCGGACAGCTCCACCTTTGGCAGAGCGACCTTCTTTTTCTTCGCAGAGATTCCCTGAGGCACTACAACACCACACAACATGGTTGCGACAAGAGGAATAAGCGCGATAATACGTCTGTTCATACAATTTTGTAGTTAACTTTGATACAAGATTTTATTTGCAAAATGAATTCATGCGAGATACCCGAAAGCAACCCCGTCCGGGCCGTTACTCCATGCGTATATTTTTGCAAAGGTACTTAGAATATAAGATATGTGCCATTAAGACTCGTTAAACAACGTTAAATATCGATATTTCAATAGAAATTTGCTACTAATTAACCTTTCATAATTATTATTTATCAAAAAAACATTTTCCAATTGTTCCATTCTGACAATAATCCATTGAATTATGAAATAAGTGGCAAATATCCGTAACTCCGGGATTTTTCGTAACTTCGCAGTAAATTTTGCAATGATCAATGAAAGGAATATTAAAAACGGTCTTTTTATTCACCTCTCTTCCGGCAGCATTCAACTGTCAGTCCTCGCCTCTGACCCAAGAGCCCGACACGCTCGGTCTTGAACTGCAGGAAGTCGTCATATCCGAACGACGCACTCTCGGCAAACTGCGCGGACGCGCGACAAATACGGAAGTCATCTCCGCTTCTGACCTCAAACGGGCAGCATGCTGCAATCTTGGAGAAAGTTTCACCACCAATCCGTCGGTCGACGTAAGCTACAGCGACGCGGCAACAGGCGCACGCCAGATCAAACTCCTCGGACTGTCGGGCAGCTACGTGCAGATGCTGACTGAAAATATCCCTAATTTCCGAGGCGCCGCCGGACCGTTCGGACTCGGATATATAGCCGGACCTTGGATGCAGTCAATCCAAGTGTCGAAAGGCGCAAGCTCTGTCAAAAACGGCTATGAGTCAATAACCGGACAGATAAACATCGAGATGAAGAAACCGCAGCTCGACCCGAGTCTCTCTGTCAATCTCTATGCCGACCACAAAGGAAAACTCGAAGGAAACTTCGACGGCAACATACATCTCGGAGAGAAATGGAGCACCGGCATCCTGCTCCACGGAGAAAATTCATTCACGACCCACGACGAAAACGACGACGGATTTGCCGATTCACCTCGCCTGAGGCAGTTTGCAGGTATGAACAGATGGGCATATCTCGGAACAAGCTATGTATTTCAGGCAGCGGTCAAATATCTTGACGAACAACGTAAAAGCGGACAGATCGCCCACAGCCACCACTACACCGACCCATATATAATCGACATAAGCACCCGCCGCGTCGAAGCCTTCACCAAAAACGCCTACATATTCGACCGTGACAACGACGGCAATGTGGCCATGATAGCCTCGATGAGCTTCCACGACCAGAACGCAGAATACGGCCGCAAGCTCTACGATGTCATCCAGCGCGAAGCATACGTGTCGGCCATGTTCGAGCGAAAATGGAACGACCTCCATGCCCTTTCGACAGGACTCAGCATGGTCTATGACAATTACCGCCAGCATCTGCGTGCGTCAAATGCACCGGATGCGGTGACTGCCGACATCGACAGTCACGAAATGACAACAGGCGCTTACGGACAGTACACACTCAACATCGACAACAGCCTCATAGCCATGGCCGGAATACGCGGAGACTACAGCTCGCGCTACGGCTGGATGTTCACCCCGCGTCTGCATGTCCGCTACAATATCATGGATCCGCTATCGCTACAGCTCTCGGCCGGACGCGGCTACCGTTCGCCACAACCGCTTGCCGAGTACCACTACATGCTCGCCTCGTCACGCTCGCTCATCATCGAAGACAATCTCCGTCAGGAGAGCGCGTGGAATTTCGGAGCCGGCGTGACCTCGTCGCTGCGTCTTTTCGGCCGTTCGCTCAGTCTGTCCGGCGAATATTACTACACGCGCTTTACCGACCAGCTCCTGCTCGACCTCGACACAGACCCGCATGCAGCCATAATCGGCAACCTCGGAGGGCGCTCATACTCACATACATTCCAGATTGAAGCGAGCTACAACATACTCTCCGACCTTAATTTCTCGGCTGCCTACCGTCTGACAGACGTACAGGCAAATTACGGAGACGGCATGCGCCAAAAACCGCTGACTTCACGCAACAAGGGTCTTCTGACCCTCGGATACACCCCAAACATGGGGCTCTGGCAGCTCGACATCACCTGCGCCCTAAACGGAAAGGGACGGAATCCCGAACCATATACTACCGCCGACGGTTCTCTGTCATGGGAAAAATATTATCATCCATACGCACAGCTCAACGCCCAGCTGACGCGTAATTTCCGTCACTGGAGCATTTATATCGGTGGCGAAAATCTGACCGGCTACCGACAGAAACGTCCGATCATCGACGCAGCCAATCCGTGGGGGCCGAGATTCGACGCGACAATGTTCCATGCCCCGATTCACGGAGCTATGGTCTATGCCGGTTTTCGCTA
>OLOD01000941.1_pt1 | contig 20617 bp, 19 predicted proteins | sample 1671921 | NCBI WGS metagenome assembly OLOD01 (sample SAMEA3136626, study PRJEB25190) | human gut metagenome | biome: human gut; feature: human-associated habitat; material: faeces | place: Austria | collected 2013
AAGTAGGTAGCAGACGCAATTCATCTCCCACCTTAGAGGTCGGAGTCTTCTTGCTAGAAAAGGATAAATTCAGAAGAACCGTTGAGAATCATTATCTTGTTTATCCCTCTGTCAAATGAAAACTTCCGAAATCCGATTCCTGTTTTTCGACTAATAAAGTAGAACATCTGAACCAATACCGTCAATAGCTGTACAATTAATGATGCTACAGCACTTCCCTGAATTCCACATCTCATAATATCTACAAAAAAGAAATCGAGAACTCCATTCAAGATACATCCTGCAAGACTGACAATCATACAAATCTGCGGTTTGCCATCAACACGAATAAATATTCCAAAGATTGTTCCAATTACCATAAGTGGATACGTAAACAGCATGATTCTATAATACTCAGTAAAGAAAACTGACAAATTATCGTCTGCTCTTAAAATCTTCAAGATTGGTGTAAAAAGCAAAAATACTATAACTCTAAATCAGCTATATATTAAGAGGTTTTCTTTTTTCCATAGAAAAAAGGCTCCGAAGACCTCATAATCACTAGAAAATAAAGTGTTTATAAAACTTTCGGAGCCTCCACATATTCTGTATATAACAAACATTCCTATTTTTTAGCGTGCGTCAGGAAGTTTCTGTTCTTTTACAGCATTTCCGCTCACATAGTAAAATAGGCAGCTATTTCTTCTTAGCTACCTACCCGCCAATGGAATATTTGGATTCGGGCATGACCCACGCCTTCCTACGGTCTATGATTAGATTAGCACATAAGAATTAAATCATCAACTGCCTTTTTCAAAAAAATCACAGATATATACTATTACTTTCTTTTTTTCTTAAAATCGGCTTATATATAGGAGCAAACATTCTTAGAGCAAATTTCGCAATGGCAGACAAAAACCCTCCGGGATTTTGTCTGACTTGCAACTTGATGGGGATTACGACTCTACGTTCCACTCCGGTCGGTGCTAAACTATGTTTTCAGGACAGCCCCTTGATATTTTACATTTTTTTCAATCTGTCGTATAATATATGTTCTGATCCATCAATAAGATTTCTTTTTTTCTTATATAAGAGAGTCCATAAAGCTTGATTTTTTGTATAATCCATTTTTTCTTTAGAAAAAAAAGAACGACAAAAATAACTGTCATCTCTTGCATTAGATAAAAACAAAAATAAATTTTTCCCTTCCATATGATTTTTCATCAGATAATCCGCTTTTATCATAGAATAGGACATTCGCCTTTTTATTATACTTAAAAACCGTATCATTACTATCAAGCATTTTTTCAAGCAGCGGAAGAAATACACTCTGTCTTGTATTTTATGATAGAAATCCGAAGACTCTATATTTTCCCTTTTTATAATACCGTTCTGAATTTCATCAAATATTTTTCCTCTATCACGTCTTAACTCTGGTCTATCCGTAAGATATTGTAATCCCATCAAATGAAAACAGTCCTTCTTATCAAACGTTATTATAAGTTTAACCGCAACATTTTTTCTTCCCAGAACAATTTCATACTCTGTTGATTGTTGATAAGAGAGGAATAAATGATGATACACAATCAACAACTGTTCTCATCTATATTTTCCGCAACTCCCTTTATTTTCATAATAAAATTAAGAAAGGCCCTGCACTTGGCAGAGCCTCCCAGCATTTTCTTTTGAGAGCTTTTGCTCCCTAGCCAGATTGTGGTAAATGCTAAACCCTTATAAAGCTGGTAAGGCACTGCCTCCTGGCACAACACCTTACTTCAACGCTTGACAGACACTCCTGTTGCCTGTTGTTAATATTATATTAACTTGCCACCATGAATATGTCAATTACTTTTCTACTATAATTTACACTATAATTTTATAGCTGTTTGTATGAATATAGATTCTCTAACAATTTCCATATTTCATTCTCCATTTTCATACTATTATTCTGCTCTTATTTATGTCTTTTTCTGCAATATGTTCTTCGAAAGCTACTATACCCTCAATTTCAAAATTGAATTCCAACTGTGAACTCGGAACATAATAAAAATGTTCCATAATAAATTTCACAAATTTCATCGGTGATATTGGACGATCTACAGGAATTCTACAATTTTTATATCCCCCTAAAGTAATATGTGAATATGGATGATGCAGTTCGCTCTCCTCCGGATCTCGATTGTAATCAGCTCGAATAATCACAGGCAATACAGATTTATTTAAAATATCTCCGTAAATATAGTCAACATCGTATAATTCCGGATCATTCTGATAAAGTTCATACGACGGTGATGGATAATACCCCAATCTGTGCGAAATCAATTCTTTTCCCGTTCTATTAAAGCGATACATCAACTGTATGATACCGCCATCTGGCAATTTAACATTATAATTATGATTTTTTTCTATTTCATCATAAATTGTACTGTAATCCATATTCCTTAAATATAACGAAATATTTTGATATTTTTCCCATACAATATCCATTTGTTGAATTACAGGATAGTTATATTCTTCTGCCAGTCCACATCTGATCAATTCCCTTGTAACTTTCTTTAACTCTCGAAATACTTTTTCTTGTTCTTTCAATTATACAGCACATCCTTTAAGCGATTCACAGTATCTTCATCTAAATCTTCTTTTCGAATTTCTCCATTTGCAAGTTTACTGGTAATATCCGCCAGATTAGAATTGCTTTTTCTGATATCTCTTAATTCATTTTGAGTCATGTCTCTATGAATAATTCTCATATTCTTTCGTTGTGATTTGTCCGGGTACGTGAACTCTAATTGAAAATTCCTTTCCTTAACGCTGTTAAACTCCTGTATTAACAGATCCATATCATCTCCGATTCCGCTAACCCGTACCCATGCCTTCGATCTTGTCATAGCAGTAAATATAATATTTCGTTTTCTTGATAAGTTGATGCCTCTTGCGCAAAGATCCGCATTTATCAGATAAACAATTGCTGCTTCATTTCCTTTTGCTCTGTAAATCTGAGAGATTGCAATAGAATCCTCCTGAAAAAAATCATCTGGTGTTGTCTGTACCCCAACAATATGCGATTTAATTCCCTTTTCCATTAATTTAACACGGATATGTGACACGTAACTCTTCGTAATTTTGGGATCAGGGTGAATGATCATAATGTCCTGATATCTTAATTCTTCATCATGCAGATTTTTTTCGATATCTTCAACTATCCAATCCGCTTCCTGTACATTATTTTCAAATCTTCTAAATTGTATAAGATCGTCAATTGACGAATGATCCTCTAAAAATGCAGGACTTGTTTCTTCTGTTCTATATAGCGTTACAAATTCTCCATCTCTGATCACACCTTCTTTCACTGTATATCCAATATCTTCCCATAACTGTTTATCTTCAAATAATTGAACTAACGATGTTTCCTCCCGTGCCTCTTTTTTTCTGTAAATTCCAAATCCCAGGCTGTGTGCTGTAATAAGAACTGGTCTTGAATTACGATAACATTTTGATAAGACAATATCCTCCGCCTTACCATTACTGTTATCAAGCACTACATTCGGCCGTCCATTACTGTATCCAAAAATGTCTTCCGGAGATTCAACGTTTTTGTTATCCAGGCTTTGGAGTTCATCATATGCATATACAAGCATACGGCTTTCATGTGGGAGTGACATATAACACATCTGAAGAAAATATTTTGAAAAATCCTGTGCTTCGTCTACTAAAATCACATCATACAATGGCTGGGGATTCGTTACTGATTCTACGGCTTCTTCACATACTCTGTCAAAAGCAGATGAATTTCTTCCATATTTCTGGCACGCATCCATATAATCATAACAAACTAGATTATTTGCCTTACAAAAATTGAAATACAGACCTTCTGAATTTTTACTTCCCCATGCATGAATTATTTTAATTCTGCTCCAATCAGGTTCCTCATTTGTATTTTCAACAATAAAGTTTGTGATCAGTTGAATAAATTGACCCTTTAATGCCCGGCTGTTAAATGTAACTGCTATCATCTTATTTTCATACATAGTATACAGATATGCTACCTTTAATGCCAGAACAATTGTTTTTCCCGATCCTGCCAGACCCCGGATTCGTTGAACACCTTCTACCGTTTCAATGACTGCCTTACTTTGATACTTGTCCAGGCAGGAAATCTGGTCTTCAATTGCTTTTAATTTTGATCCCCTTGACGAAGCCTTCTGAAGATTTTTTCTGCCACCTCTTTTTTTCAGTTGTGAAATCATCTGAATCGCTTCCAATAATTTCTTATAATATTCTTCGCCCTGTTTCCATTCCAGACTTTCTAAATATTCCTTTACTTCTTCTATTGATGTACAAATTTCATCACTCTTCGTTTTATAAAGGGGTGCATAAGACAGTACATTAATCGGCACTTGTAAAACTCGTCTTTTTGACAGATATCCATATCTTTTCAGCTTGGCTTCCATATTATTATATAGTTCATCCAATAACTGAATTTTATCTTCCATATTTTCTTCTGCTAATGTTTCCAGATCAAAAAGTACAATACCCGTCTGTTCGCTCACTAACAATGCATCAACTTTAATTTTTCCATCAATTCCCCCTAAAACAGGGTAGCCCAAATAAAAATATCCGTCTAATCCCATTGTTTCCAAAAGATTTATAATTTCATTTGCAAGCACCTGTTTAGATGTAACTCCATTTACAATTGTAAGCATCTTATCACCCTTTACTTTTAATATGTCATGTTTTTCTGTATATCATTTCTATCATATTGTCACACAGGGAAATTAAATAACCGAACGGTTAACGATTTTTCTCAGATATATGTCTCATATATAGCAGATATACTACCGATTGTCAATCATTGACAAGACATTTCTTCATCTCTTTCTCCATCGTGCATACTAATAAGATCTGTCTTATCCACATATATTCTGGAATTCAGAGCAAACTGAAATGCACTATTGTCTGGATTCACAAATCTTCCCCTGCTTTATTCTTTTTTATTTTTCCCTCATGGAATCAGATTCCAATGTGCACGTATTTATCTTTTGAAACACTATTGTTTTATTTTTCCCACCCGTTCTCTTTACCAATTCATCCTGCCCTATAATTTTTATCAGATTGATAATCTTCTTTTTATAATCCTCTTTATCGGTGTAAAAAATTATTATCTTAACATTTTCGTTTAAAATAAATTTTCTTAATATATCCTTATCCGTAATGTCTAATGAATGTCCAAATATAAAAACTTTATGGTACTTAACTACTCTGTGATGCTTTTTAACTATTCCATTCTCTTTAACGATTGCTGATATTTCATATATTTTTTTCTCAGACTGAATTTCCTCAAGCCAGCCTTCATATAAGCCCCCTGTTTCCTTATGTATTCTTTGAAAAAATTTCTTAAATTCTATAAATTCGAGGTCTTTATCTCTCGCATCTCCTTCCAGATATTCATCAATTCCAAGCACCATATTTGTAGATTGGATATCATTCCTTAAATCAGCTTTTCCATGCACATAATCAAACTCCAAAAACGGATGTTCTCCGTATATCCTCTGATATGTACATGTATAGTTGAACGATAAAATTTTGTCCAAATATGGCAAGTTTTTTATATCTGGCAGTCCATTTCCCAGCATAAAATTGCTAATATAATCTGAGAGATAAATTTCAAGTGCACGTGTAAGTTTATTCAGATCTTCCAGAAGTTTCTGTTTCCAAAAGTCAATTTCTTCTTTTTTCCAGACATGGGTCGCCATTCCTGATGAACTATCCATCTTTTCCAAAAATAGTGCAAGAACGTTTAATTGCCTTTGTGAAAGCACCGTTCCTACGCCTCCCTTTTGTATGGTCTCTTGTATATCCCTGCTTACACTGTTGAATGTCTGTATAATCAGGGAAATTTCACTTTCAAAGTCAATCCACCCGTCTTTTCCTTTTTGCTCTCTGCTTTTATACACCTCTGAAAAATATTTAATCCATGCATTATCCTTGCACAAATCACTTAACTCATGAATTGTTTTTCTTGATTGATCATATAAATACTGATCAAATTCAGAATCTTGTTTACTGTTAAATAAGTCTGTAAAATACTTATAGCAATTGATATCCTCTCCCGCAATCAATTCTAATCCTGAACTTTCTTGTGCCTTATGCTTGTAAAAAAAATCTATAAACTTCAGAAAATCCGCATATTTCGTGGGCAAACCATGTGCCAAATCAAATCCATTTCCTACTATTAAAATATTCATCCTTTGTCCTTTACTGGTTATGAATTTCCACTTAAATCTACAACATCGCCTCTAGTCTATGTTCCAGTTCTATTTTTTGTTTAACATGATCCTTCCAGTAATCCTCATGCCGCCGTATAAATAACTGTATCTTCCTGATACTTTGAGTCACGCTTTCATCCGCCTCTATAATCTGCTTTTCCTGCCCTGCCAGTACAATATAAAATATCTGCGTTATATCATAGAAAAAAGCGCAACACATATGTGTCGTTTTCTCATACCATGCATACATATCTTTTTCTAATATTTTTTCGTAATTTAAAAAACTAAGTTTCCACTCCTCCTTATTTTTCAAATCATATTGAAGAGAATTCAAAATTAAACTAAAGTAACCAGAAAACCATATTTCTCTTAAATTCTCATGTTTTTTCTTCTTTTTCTCGAACAATAAATTCCAATTCTCCAAAATATCTTTACTTATATTTTCTAAGATATATTTTTTTGATGTATCCGATAACCTTTCAAATTCCCAAGCCACAATATCCTCTTTATGATTCTGCAGCATCATATCCAGATTGATTGTCTGTGCAAAACGCTTCAGCGCTTCTCTGCTGACTTTAGAAAGAACGCTAAAAAGAAGCTGCTGCCAATTTGTATTATGTTCCTTTCTTTGTACCCAGCGCTCCCACAACGCCAAATCCCTGTCAGCAATTCTCTTGACCGCTGCAATTATTGCCTCTTTGCATTTTTCATCTATACCCGATGTCCGTTTCAACAAAATCCTGGCACATTCATAATAGAAACAAGGATATGCTACATCCATCTTTGCAAAATCCACAAGCATATCTGTTTCACAGCAAGTTGAAAGAAATATCCAATAATCTACAATGTTATTTTTCTCTGCCAAAAGCTGGCATAAACGTGCAGAGTCCTCCCTATATGCTTTTTGAAACAATCTGCAGACTAATTCATCAGGTTTTATACTTTTTCCCCTCTCATACGCATCAATGAATTCATATATCTTATCCAAATCATTATCAGCAATACCTTCCTGCAAATGTTCAAAAAATTTCTGATCAGCCCTTCCTGCGTTACCAGCAATATGAGTACTATAACTCACCGAACTGATCATTTCCCAAATATCTTTTTTTATTGTCTTCTCCATCATACTCCTTTCTTCCATACCAGGCATTCCGGAGCATCCAACTCATTCCATAATTCTTCAAATGCGTCTATCATCATCTGTGGATGTTCCACACTTTGAATAATATGATGTTTATTTCCAAGGCTATTCACAGATGTACCCAGTGACCAGACAGAAGAGGTATCCTGATCTAAATTAAGCACCATGAGAAAACGATCATGAAAACTGTAACCATAATCAGCCCACTGGCATCTAAGCTCTACATGTATACCATAATGATTACTCCTTTTCTCCATAATTTCCTGCTGCTGTTCTATCCAATCACATACACTCATTTTACTTTTTTCGGCAATTTCACCAGATGTAATTGCATATAACGTTACATTCATACTTTTCGTAAAATACCAAGTATGTAAAATATCCTCAACTGTCAGATAAGGATCCCACAGATACACCTTCCCTGTTTGTGCACGATTCATCAATGCAATCACATCTTTCAAAGCTTTCTGCGGTTCTGAATCTCTTCCATACCGTCTAAACTCAGCTCTGGCATATAACTCATCAACTCGTCTGCTATACTGACGCTTATGTATATGACTATCTCGCGTCCGAATAACAGGTTGTTCTATAATATTAACATTCTCCGCTGATATGGGTTCAATAATGTCAACAACCTGTCCTGTTTCATCATAAATGATACGCTGTTCTCCATACTGTGCACCCATCTGCAGCACATACGTCATTCTTCTTATAAAGCTTGTTTCCTGACGCGACAAAATCAATTGCCGTTTTACATCAATTATCGTTGTCCTGCAAAATCGGGAAGCATCACCAACTTCAAATGTAGTATTACATCCTTCCTGTTTAAATGTCCTGGTACCAAATGAAATAATCGAATCATCAAAAACGCCTTCTGACAATACCAGAAATTGATCATCTGACTCACATTCTTTATCAAATGACACATCATACGTTAACTGTCTCTCCATATCATCTTTTTTATAAGAAACCCTTACATTCGTTGACGGAAATTGAAACACAAAATTCCCAATACGATCTGATACAGAAAACAAATCAATTGGAATTGCATCGAATATTGTATCTGTCATCTTTCTGAACTGCACTGTGTTCAACACATTTACAATCTTTTTATCACAGTCAAAAAATTCCAAAATATAACTTCCATTAATAAAATTATTTTTTAATACTTTGTTTAAAAGCATCTCTTTTGTACTGTCCTGCTGAATAAAAACTTTCGATACCCCTTCCAGATATCCTGTTTCTAACCTTCCATCTCCGATGTCTACTTCCTTCTTATCTCTACTGTTGCATAACAATTCAAAAATACTTCGAACTTCTGATACATCCAGCACCTTTCTCTGTATTCCTAATGAATATGTATCAGTAATACTTTTAAGCTTTTTTAAAAGTCTCTCCGAGCTCTTTTCTACGTTCGGTCTTGTTTCAAATACAAAAATTGTATATACATTATCCGGCATTTCCTTTTCTCTTTGGCATAGATATATCGAAACCATTTCACAACAATTATAACTACCAAGGCTCTTACAGGAAATCAATTCATCAAATTCATGCAACAAATATTCTGTCGGTAGTTTTTCGTTCACTCTTTCTCTATACATATTTTTCTCCGATTAAATAGTACATTTTCTGTATTATGTATGCGATATTGTTTAATTACCTAAATCTTATTATATTATAATTTCCACCTGTCGGACTGCATGCTCTTTGCTGGACGCACGGTCTGACCTCAATGTCCTTGACAAAAGCACAATATGCTGAGACTATCTTTAGAATGGCAAAAACTAAAACCTGGACTTCATAGGATGCAGACTCCAATTCCGATTGAAACGAGCACCCTTTCGAGCATCACCAGTCGTCGAAAATTTAAGTCCCCGGAGTTTTCAAAATAACCACCCATTTCTATAATTTATATTCTTTATATAGTTGTTCACGATACACCTCGTCCTCAGATGCTTTCTCAGCATCTGAATAACGTTTATTCTTTAATAGAATATTTATAAGTGCTCCTAATCGATTTTCACCCTTTTTTTCACCTTTTTTTTCGCCCTTTTTTATTCCATTTTCCTCTGCATAAGAAATCATACTTAACATATCAGACACCTCCTTCTGACGAACTTGATTATCCGAATCTGGAATATATGATAATACTTTTTTCTGGTTTCCGGAAAATAATCCATATAAGAGATCCAAAAGTCCCTTTTCTTCCTGTCCTTCTCCACCGAGCCGTACTATTATAATCTCCAAAAGATCTGATTCCCAGGAATCAATTCGGAACTCTTTGTCTTTGATTCCCTCATTTTTGTAATTCTGCATCTTATAATATGATATGGTATTTTCCAGTTTCCTGGGAATATTATCGAGGCAGATCCAGATACTGTACACTTTTTCTAAATGACCATATCCTTTTCCATTTTCCCCTATCTTATCTAATTGTGCAGACAATTTACGGCAGCCATAATATATACTTCTTTTTACAACCGGATAACCCGGTGTGTAATTTTGCTGTATCTAAAAATCAATATGAAGATTTACCAGAAGCTTTCCTTCTGCTTTTGGATTTAAAGAACGGAACAGAATATCAAATGCTGCTGGTGCTTCATCTGTCGTATGAAATTCTGTATCCTCTCCACGTATGGTTTTTGCCATATCCTCTTCTACCAACGCGGTTCCTATCTGAATCGTATCACCTTCTATACAATTCATAATTTCTTCCAGGGAGCAGTCTCTATATTCTTCTACAGTATATTTTAGAATATTACTCATAATTGGTTTATATGAAAAAATATTCTTTGCTGACTGATCTTTCGTTTCTTTTCCATCTATCGTCTTTAGTGTTACAGAAATACTGTCTTTCACATCCATAAGTCTCTCCCTTGACCAGCTTTTATTTGTAATTTAAGTATATATCTTTTGAGGGAACATAGCAACTACAGAATTCTACTTATTCATTCCACGTATCCCTTCTTAACTCAAAACATCTATACGATAGCCCCATATTCTTCTGACAGCTCCTCATTGTCTTTAAATGAGCTAAAAACAAGTCAAGCATCAGCATATCCGGAGATTCTTCTCTTGGATATATCTGATGCTCTCTTTTTCTTTTCGGAATTTCGGGCTTACTTTCGTTTCTACGGTAGCTTCTCGGAACCCTTGATTTTACTGCTTTCCTAGAGTTATTTTTCCGTCTTTTCTCCATCTGATCCTGCATTTAAAAAGTTCATGATCTCCTCATATGACCGCCCACTTTTTACAACTGCTGACAGGATCTCTTCTTTTCTTATGGCATCCCGCTTGTCTAACAGTTCTTTCAGATTTGCTGTTGCCTGATCATACTTTTTCTTCGCTGCGATCACATCAGCCTCTGCTTTTTCAATCTTTTCTTCCAATGCTTCCTTACTTGTTTTTCTTGTTCTTGCCATCTTTATTTTCCTTCCTTATTCTGATTTTTTCAGTTCCTTACTCAGCTCCGATGCAAAGTATTTTATACTATTCGCATCCAATCCAAAGGCTTTCAATATTACTTTCTGGTTCGCTGTTACTGCATGATCCAGACGGTATATATTGTCTAACTGACGTACCATTTCTATTTTTTCCAGCTCTTTTATTGCCGCCGGTACAGTCATATAGTTCAGTTTCTTATCCAGTTTTTTCATTTCTTCTTTTAGTTTTATATACATCTTGCAGCGCACTATCATGGCTACAAATTCAACAAATATCTTCGCTCTTGCTGATTCTTCTGAATACACCCGGATGCTCTTATTCCCCAGATATGATTTGTCTCCGCGGAATAGTTTCTCCGATACATCCCTGCTCTTATACAGTTCGATTGCTTCCTTCGCACTCATCTTTTCCGATGTAACGATACAAAAATATCCTGCCAGATCCAGTTCTCTTTCTACCACACTGCACCGTTCTTCTGGTAGTATAAAAGCCTGGCTCTTTTCATCATAATAAAGGTTAAAATACTTCTCAAATCCAGGACCGAATTCCTTTACTTTATTCTGGTACTTTTTCAGATACTGCGTCATCTGGTTGATCCGATTTTCAATCTCTATCCGTTCTGCGCTTTCTTTGGAAATACTATGATACAGATGAAAATAACGCTCTTTTTTATCACTTGCATACAGTTTGTGCCGTATTGTCTTTCCGTAAACTCCATATTCATAGATATTGTTTACCCGCTTATTTTCGAATGTCCCTTTATTTTCCAGGATCAGTTCATTCACAAGGGCAGACATCCCTTTCACCATGATAACAAAACTATACCCACATTTATCCATATATTGTATATTCTCGCAGCTGAAATATCCCCTGTCCAGAATGAATCCGATCTTCTTATAACCATATCCGGATGCTTTATCCAGCATGAACTGAAGCTGGGAGATATCATTCAGACTTCCTGGATATTTTTCATAAAATAATGGTTCCTGATTATGAGTATCATACGCAACTGCATAATTAAATACCGGCTCTCCCATATCTACTTTCGGATGCCCAAATTCAACCATTTTTATATCCCCGGCCTGACAGTTTTTATTCGTTGAATCATAAGAAATATAAATCTTTTCATGGTAATTCCGTGACTCATTCCATGTATTCAGAAATCCTGTACTCTGATCATCTGTTACTGAATTCAGGAAATCTAATACGGTTGAATCACTGTATTGTTTCATCTTTTCCGTAAAAAGTGGATGGTTGTATGTATAATCCGGATAGTACTGCGCTGCATTGTTTTCCGCTATGATCGAATAAACAGCCAGATCTAAAAACAGCCCCATATCACGCGATCCAAAATACTTTCCAAGGATATCGTTCAAGCTGCATTCTTCTATGATCTTACGCAGTACAAAATATGTTCCTACCCTGAGACAGCTACTTCTGGAAGTCCTGTTTTTGCTTTCCGGAAGCTCTGCATCGGGGAAATATTTCAGGAAATTTTGATTCGGTTTCATGAGTTCCGGATCCGTATCTGACAGTTTTCCGATCGTTACTCTTTTGAGAAAAGTATACTTCCGGGATGGATCATAAACCCGGTCATACTCATACTCTATATATACAACATTTGACTTTTTTCTCCGTGTGATTTTGCCTTTTACAGTTGGTACTTTCACTAAAAAATCCAGATACATAGCGCCCTCCTTTTAGGCGGTTATCCACCTAAAATAGGTGTACTATATTTCCCGGCTGTCTGCAATGGAAAAGCGCAGAAAACCGGGATTTTTTATGATTTTATTTTTGTTCTTTTTTCTTTAGGCGGAAAAATTACTGGAAGTTCACATTCAATGCTGTGATTATTGATGGGGCTTTCTCCCTTTACTGGACGCACGTCTGATCTCAATGTGCTGACTTTAAATAATATTGTCACAGTGATATTTCGCTCTCACACTGGCTGTAAAGCCAACCGGGATCGTAGACTTGATAACCATTACCTCATCCAGATTATACTGAATCCTTGTCATATAATTTCTTTAACGCATCCTTTCTCATCATAATAATTCAGATTGGTTCCTGGAAAAGCCTCTATGAGTGCTAGTCGTATTTCCGGTTCGTCGCAAAACACTTCCATCCATATCGAAAAAAATCCATCTCCCAATGCCGTCATAATAATCTGATTTTTCATATCATTCTGATATTCTTTTGACAGGTCTTTCATATGATTCCAGTGTTCCAGCGAGTTTAATGCTTTTTGATAAGCTGTATTTCTTTGTCCAAATCGTCTATCTCTATCTTTTCCCATAGGAAGATTGCCTAAACCTACAAGGTTATATGTATTACGTGCTCTTTTCAGGTAATCCCCTGTTGAATCCAGTTTTATCAATAACTCTTCATTCACCTTTGGGATACCATTAATGTACGAATATGCGATAGCAGTATTATCTTCATCTGGCCACAAATAGTTTTTTTTATTTTCCGGCATTGTCTGTGCCTTTTTTCGTGTATTACAATATTTACATCCCAGGTTAAGATTATTCCAGTCTGTTAAATCTCCACCTTTGGATTTTGAAACCACATGTTCTACCTCAGGAACATGTGGTATAGAAAATTCACAATAAGAACAATACATTCCTATCCGTCTCTCTAAATATGGCAATGCGTCCTTATATTCATTTATTTTTTTATATGGAGACTCCCCCTTATTTATTGGTCTCATTCTTTTTCACTTTCCATTTCTGTTCCAGATACTGCTGATGTACCCACGCCATATAAGCAGGATTTTCGCTGTATTCAGCCTCCAGTTCCGCCAGTCTTTTTCCCAGCCTGTCTATGTCTTCCTGCGATTTTGCCTGTGTAAGTGCTTCAAAATACAGCTTTGAAGCTTCATATATTTTTCTCTTTTTTTCACTATATTGAGGTAACACAACCCCCATAATATCCTCCGAAATATCTTCAATACTCTCTCCTGAATATTCAGATTCCAGAGGCTGGTCTAATGTGATCAGCTCACCCTCTTCAAGTGATTGAATAATAAAAGGCGAATGTGTTGCACAGATAAACTGAATTTTAGGAAACAGTTGTTTTAAAATCCCAATAATTCTTTTCTGCCAGGTTGGATGCAAACTTAAATCAATTTCATCAATAAGAACAATACCCGGTGTTTCCTGTAAGGCTTTCTCCTTCAAATATGGATTTAATATACACATTCTTGCTGCAATATCCAAGATTATCTTGATAACGTTTCTATAACCGTCACTCAACATCTGAAATGGAAGAACGGTTCCTTCAGATGTTCTAAGTGCAATAATATCATCCTCATATTTTGTAGAAAATATAATTTTTTCACCTGATTTTAACTCATCTCTAAACGCCTCATTAACCGCCCACAAAATGACCTCATAAGCCGGGAAAATTTTTCCATCATTTTCTTCAACTGCAACAGCTTTAAGCGTATCTATATATCGAAATGCAATATCCAATCCATGCTGCGCATCAAGGCAGTGGCTATATGCGTCTGTTCTGCTCAATACGCCTGTCTTTACTGTTCTTTTATTTCCATCTTTCCAAAGTCGTGCTGAACTAAGGTATAATACCAGTGGCAGAATAACATCTTCATCAGAGTGATCTGCATTTGCGATTTTGCTTTCCCATTCAATTACAGTCTGCTGCATTGGATTTTTTCCACCAAACTTAGTTCTGCCATCCTGTTTCAAAAGAACACGCTGAAAACCAATAGACTCATAATCAATATTCCATGCAGCCTTACAACTAACCTTGCAAGGATACTGTGGGATTGCACCAGCAGTAAGAATTCTGCTATCATCTGAAATCTGAGTCTTTCGTCTTGCATCAGTTGATTTGATATTAAACACAAACCTGGAAGGTACATATGTCTTAAACGCTGCAAGATATGCCCCCAGCACGACATTAGCCGCTTCCAGTACTGTTGTTTTACCAGAGCCATTCTTTCCTGCAAAAACATTCATTCTTGAATTTAACACAAATTTCTTATCTTCAAACTGCCTGTAATTAAAAAGTTCTATTTCCTGGATATTAAATTCACACATACAATATGCCGCCTTCCTGAACACTAGTGAATCTGGAAATTTCAATAAATCCACTAATAAAAATCCGCTATATATTGTCTTTAGTATAACGGATTACTATGAAAAATACAATTTAAAGTTTTATTATAGAAATTTTAAAAGCAGAACTGAGAGACCAGTAGCAAACATTTAGGTTACTTACAATTGTTTATTTCATTGGGTCAGACCCCAATGTGGTGCTAAAAACGGACGGCCGTTATGCTCCGCAGAGCGGCCGTTCTAAAACGCATTTGCGACCGCCGGAGGGCGCAAAATGCAGCTCACCTTGAAAAGGCATCAAGATTAAATTAATTATCCGCATAAATTACAGATATTGTTGGACTATCCTATAAATATTATCCAATTTATCATCATTTCTGAACTCATTAATACTATTAATATCAAACAAATTATGAAAATCATCCATTTCACCAATATATATTGGAATGTTATAATTAAAGTACTTGGAATCCAGTCTAAACTGGGATTGACTTCCCGTAATATCAATAATTGTACATCCCCTCAGAATAGAATCAAGATCACAGTAAGGATATATATTTATTTCTTTATTATAGCCATATCCTTCTAAAATCCTATTCATTTTATTTACTTCTTCATAATCTGTGGCTTCTTCAGCTCTTTGTATATTTTTCTGCAAAATAGAATCATCTAGCACAAGCCAAGCATGAGTTGTATTTGAATCACTTCCACTAACAACCTTTGTATAAATGCCTTGCTCCCCTAAAAACCTTGCCAAAATATCTGAAGCTTGTCCGCAACAGGCCTCCGGGAATTGATTAAATGGCCATTTACAAAATCTATTTTTTTTATGCGCTTGTTCTATTGCATCTCGATATGATTTTACCAAGTAATATAATTCACTTTCAATCATTATAATCCACCTTTCTTATCATCAACCAATTAAATATTCATTCCACCCCATAAACGTATAAATACAACATTTTATTGTTAAAATAACATCTCACCAGATATGATACATAGCGAAACTATTATTCCATATAAATATTTTTTTAATCCCAATTATATATTGTGCATGATATGGTAAATTGCCCCCGGATACCAGTCCCTTAATTTTCTTGCGATCTTTCTCCCTCCATTTTGCTTCGCTATTTTTAATAATAGTATCATCTATGATTATCCCAAATAAAAATCTGTCAGTCATCACAGATTTTTATTTCAATATGTTTTCCAAGTGCATTCGCATATTTCTCCAGTACAACCAGCGTTGGTACCCTGCCACCGCTCTCAAACCGGGCCATATTCGACGGTTTTATCCCTGTAATATCCGCTATTTCCTGCTGCGTCATTTTCTGGCGGTGTCTCTCCTCCACTAACTGCCGGATTGTTTCCGAAGATCTGCTCAACACCTTTTCCTGGATCTTCTCTGTATATACTTCCAGCCTCTTTTCCTTGGCTTCCTTTTCTGTCAGGTATTCTTTCATGTTCTCCTGCATTTGTTTATCTCCATTCCATCTCTGATAACTCATTTACGAGATTTTATCACTCATGATAAGTTTTTGCAAGATATTTCATGTTTCTTTTACAGAACTTTTAGCTCTGATTCATTTCTTTTATTTGGATTTCATGGGGTCTGACCCCAATGTGGTCTTTTAGAGCAACGTTAGTAGCCTATGCTCTCGTTTTCCTTTATAACTTCTGAAACTGCATGTCACACAGTCAGATGAAACACCGACACAGGTCATAAAGGACAGCAGCCATCCAAACAGCAAATGTTACATGTGGGTGCATCGTTCCGGCGAGTTTTATCAGGAGCGCCCTGTCGTGATATACGAATACCAGAAAGACCGGGATCATCAAAAGCCACTGGAATTCTACAGGGATTATAAAGGGATCCTTGTCACGGATGGGTTACAGCAGTATCATCTGGTAGATAAAAAACTGCCGGATGTGACCAATGCAAACTGCTGGGCACATGCCAGACGTGATTTTGCGGATGCGGTAAAGGCGATGGATAAAAAGGATCCCTCTGCTGGGCACAGTTCGGTCGCATATACAGCACTGCAGAAAATCGGGGGATTCTATACTGCAGATACCGAGCTGAAAAAGCTCTCATCTGAATAACGTCTTCAAAAACGGCAGGAGATCATCCAGCCGATGGTTGAGGATTTCTTTGCGTGGGTGAAAGAACAGCTTTCTCAGTGTACGGTCCCGCCAAAATCAAAAACAGGCCAGGGACTGCAGTATCTGGTCAATCAGGAACTTTACCTGAAAGTGTTTTTGACAGACGGAGATGTACCAATCGATAACTCAGCTTCTGAACGTTCCATCCGTACTTTCTGTATCGGAAAGAAAAACTGGATGTTCCATAACACGGCAAATGGAGCCTCTGCAAATGCTATGGTGTACAGTATTTCTGAAACCGCTAAACTGAATAGCCTGCGTCCATACTATTATTTTCGGCATATCCTCACAGAACTGCCGAAACGCTGCGATGTGAATGGAAAGATAAATCCGGCAGAACTGGATGATCTGATGCCCTGGTCGGAAGAACTTCCGGATGAATGCAGAAAATCGCGCCGCTGATGAGGTGGCGTTATATTATAGATGGGCGGATGATTTGACGTTTACCTTCTAACCCCAAAGAACTTTTGCTATAAACATAGCCCCCAAGTAAAGCCCCATTTACGAAAGCCAGCATCGCTCCCGCCAATGCCCTTTCAGACATGACTAATGGAATGATATATAGTTATCCGTTATCCAAATTGAAGTAATTTATATCAAATTATCCATTATAAATAAAATGTTGCTGATCGAATAATCCGGTGTCCGTGTCCCTGATTTCTCAGTTTGTCACTAATCAGATTTGCTCCCATCCGGATGTTCCAGATTAAAGATCTCATTACAGGTCATGATCGTGTAAAAATGTAAATTTATAGTAGACATGCTTTACGAAAAATCTTATAATATCTCCATAGGCAGATTCCAACATTTCAGTTTCAGGCTAGATTGGGATGGTTAGGCGGTTGAGTCATGTCAGAACAGCGATGTTCTGTTTATATAAATATCCTCATGACTTCATGACGGAAATACCCAAGAAGGAGGATATACACATGACAGTATCTTTTGTTATTTTTACTATAGTTTACGGAACTGTTAGTAGTATTCTTGGTACTTACATAGTTCGTATTCTTGATAAGAAATGCAAAAACGACCGCCATAGCTCAGATAGCGATCGTTAATGCGTTGAATATTTAATTTATTTAGCCTTAACCTTCCAAAGTTTGGCTCAACCGTCTAACGGAATCTGTCTTTTTATATACCAAGCTAACAACAGACATTTCTATCGCCTACTTAAATGAATATAATTCAAATACCAAATTAAAAAACTGGTTATAAGGTTATAAATAATAATCTTTTTAAAAATTATTCTTCAAAATAATCGATAAATAAAGCAATTGTTTTTTATGAAAAATATGGTTATATGGTTCTGTATATAATTACTATACCACATTTTTTTTATTATTCAAGTCAAAGTTATATTTTTCCTTATACAACAATTATCTTAGGTTAGCGTAAGTATATTCAATGTAAGTCACATAAGTTCATATATTGTCTTCCACCCACCGGACTATATACCCTTTGCTGGACGCACGATCAGACCCCAATGTGCGCATGTTTTTCAGATGCTATTACACTTTTTCAATTATGCACTGATGCTTTTTACTTTTCTTGTCATAATTAATTCTCACAAGCAAAATATCACCGGTATAATCTGAAATCGAGGATGGGTATTTTCTGTCTTTAATCTGCTGTATTGCCGTCTGTACTTTCTGGTTCCACTTCAGTTCAACAACCAATGCAGGATAAGCACTTTTATATTCAGGCTTAGGGATAAAAATAAAATCTGCAAATCCGCGTCCTGTAGGAAATTCACGAACCGGTTTAAAATAATACTGCATAGTTCCCAGATAGGCAATGGCTAATACGCTGCTTAATGAATTTTCATCATGATACCTGATGACAGAAGCGTATTCATTATGAATTTTCTCAATTTGTGCAGCAACTGTTTCGTTATCCATATCCAGCGTTGCATCAAGTAAAGTCTCTGATTCCTGTTGGAACATAAGCATTTCATTCCATGACTTACTTTTTACAGCATTAGTCAGTTCCTGACGGATTTCTTCATTGGGAACAAAAGCAATTTTTTCTGTCTGATCATATCCAAGATATCCCAAATGGATCATATAAGTCAGTACATCATCCTTACTTTGAATATTAACAGTGTCATTTTTGAATGTTGCTGTATTAACTTTGACAGATGAGCCGGAAAGCATTTCAATGATTGCTGTTTTCAAGCCATCATAATTCATGTTGATAAAAGGCACAATCGCTTCATAAGAGGCTGTTTCCGACCAGTAACTCTTATATTCTCCTTTCAGCATTACGCTGACAACAGCTCTGGGATTATAAACCTGGTAATCTTTCAGCAGATATCCATCATACCATTTCTTTACCTTATCAAAATCCTGATGGTACTTATCTGACAACTTTTGTACTTCAGCTTCCGTAAATCCGATATACTGCGCCAGAATACTTGGACTTACCATGGTAAATTCATCAAAATTGTTTAAGGCAGACTGAGTTTTTTCCTTTTTAATTGGCAAAATACCTGTAAGATATGCAAGCTGAATATATTTTGTAGGCTCTGTCCCTTTGAAAATACCACGTAAGAAGCGGATATACTCATTCTTGATATCCTCTTTTGCAGCTTCATCGCGAATCAGAACATCCCATTCATCAATAATCACAATAAACTTTCTGCCAGTTACAGTATTGATCCGTGCCAGTGTCTCTGCCAGGGAATGATTTTCTGCCGGAAGTACATCAGGATAATATTCTCTTAATTCTAAAATTGTCTTTTCTGAAATATAAGAAACAACTTTCTCAGGACCATTGGCAGGCCCCATGCACCATTGAATATCCCAATGAATCACATCATACTGATTCAGATGTTTTCTAAAATCTTCTGCCTGACTGATTTTCAGTCTGGAAAACATTTCTTCTGAATCGCATCCTTTGCTGTAATACGCTGTAAGCATATTTGCAGTAACAGATTTTCCAAATCTTCTTGGACGACTATTGCATATAAAAGCATCTGTTGACCCCAGAACACTGTTTGTATAATTGAGGATTCCACTTTTATCAACATAGATCTTTGCATTCAAAGCTGCCTGAAATGCCAGATTATCAGGGTTAACGAACATTCCCATATTGACACACATCCATTTCTGTGACATGCTCCCGCCACTTAAATCTTACAGATTTTGAAGTGGGGGCTTCCTGCTCGATTGCCCTTCAGGGCAAAGCTAAAACAGGCTATCCCCGCGTGTCCCGCGGTTCTTTTTTATCCGGTTACGGATCTTTTCTGTGCTATTATGCACATTTTTTATATATTCTTTTTCCTTCTTTCAGAATATTGACCGCCGCATTCACATCCCGGTCCATCCGGTTTCCACATTCGCATAGGTATATCCGTTCTGATAATGCCAGCTCTTTCTTCTTATGTCCGCATACGCTGCATATCTTACTGGATGCAAAATATCTGTCTACTTTTATCAGATATTTTCCACGTTCTTCCAGCTTATATCCAAGCATGGAAAGGAACTGACCGTATCCGTTATCCTGTATCCCTTTTCCGAAATGCAGGCCTCCGGCTATCCCCTTCA
>OLOD01000944.1_pt1 | contig 20587 bp, 16 predicted proteins | sample 1671921 | NCBI WGS metagenome assembly OLOD01 (sample SAMEA3136626, study PRJEB25190) | human gut metagenome | biome: human gut; feature: human-associated habitat; material: faeces | place: Austria | collected 2013
TAGAATATTATAACAATAAAAGAATCAAATCCCGGTTAAAAGGAAAGAGCCCGGTGCAATACCGAACTCTTTCTATGATAGGATAATGTTTAACCTATCCAACTTTTTAGGGTCTGTTCATTTTGAACTGCACCCCAAAAGTTGGACACAAAACTTTTGGGGTGCAGTTCATTACGACACAGCCTCATTATTGGTCTTTGCTGGATTCAGTCATGATATGGTACGGTTGTCAGCTGGAAGTCTTGATGCTCGCGTAAGACTTAAGATTCCGGCAACTAACGCCATTCCCAATGCTACAGAGAGGCATATCTGAACCGAAAGTTTAGGCAGAGATATGGCAAATATCAGGGTTACGAGGGTCGCTCCGAGGGTTTGTCCGACAAGGCGTGCCGTACTTTGCATTCCACCTGCTCCTCCTGTCCGTTGGATAGGTGTCGCGATGACCATCACAATATTGTTAGGTGTCTGGAATAATCCGAATCCTACGCCACATAGAGCCATTCTCCATGCAATATTTAATTCCGACACTTCAGAGTGGGGAAGCAGAAGCATCAGTGTAATTCCTAAAGCGTATACTCCCATTCCTGCCGCGGCCGTAATCCCCGGATTATGCTTTTCGACAAATTTAGCTGCGAGCGGAGACACAATCATTGTTGCGAGCGGCCAAGGGGTCATTAGCAGACCTGTGGTGATTTCGCTGAATCCAAGACTGTTGAAGAACAGGAACGGGAGTGAAATCATGGCAAGATTCTGAGCGATGAAAGAACATACGGATGTTGCGATGCTCAGAGAGTAAAGTCTGATTCTGAATAAATCGACCGGCAACATGGGAGCTTCCTTGTCAAGCTGTCGCCTGACATAGAAAACGCCTACGATAAGACCGATGCAGATAAGGCATGAATTGGTTAATAAATCACCTTTGCGTGCAAAACTTCCAAGGGCATAAAAAATGAGACCGAACACTATGGTATTCTCAATGCCGCTTATCCAGTCGAATTTCAGTTTATGCTCTTTCGGAGGATTGGATGGGAGAAGTTTCTTGCCTATAAAAAATGCCGCTATACCGAAGGGTACGTTAATAAGGAAGAGCCAATGCCATGATGCGACAGAAAGAATACATCCGGCAATTGTCGGTCCGGCAGCCGTAGCGATGGCGATGACCATTGCGTTGAGGGCCAGACCGCGACCAAGGATATGCCGCGGATATATGAGCCGTGTAAGAGCGATATTGACACTCATGACACAGGCGGCCCCGATTCCCTGAAGCGCACGTGAGATTAGAATCATTGAAAAGCTGGTCGAGGCCGCACATAATGCCGAAGAAAATGTAAATACGGCAACACCGATGAGAAAGTTCCGGCGATAACTGAATAAATCTCCGACGGATGAAAGAGGCAACAGCAGCATTGTTATGGCAAGCTGATAGATTGTCACAATCCAGACGGCATAGGAATCCGAGATACTGAACTTATCGGCCATAACCGGCAATGCCACATTTACCAGTGTGACATCAAGCACTGTCATCACCAGTACGATAAGTATGGCGATGACAGCTGCATATTTTTTCAATGACAGTTTCCTGCTATCCATCATTTGGTCACACTGTCAATCCAGTTGAAAAGATCGTCGAGATTGTAATCACCGCTGTGAGGACGATTCCAAGGCAGGAAGAAATTGACATCATATCCTGAATTTTTCAGTTTTGTCGCGAGGTTGACCGGCACGAGGAATGAGGTGTCGCGGTCTTTAGCTCCGTGACGAATGAACCAGTGGGGAGCGACAGACGTGGCGTTTTCTGAAATAAAGTTCATCGGATTCATGATGAATACTCTCCGCTCCATATCTTTGCTGAGAGTCGCATTGTTGTCATGCAGGCGGTGACGAAGGCTGAAATCTGTAAAGTTTGCAGGAGTCCCTTCCGGATTCCCGAATACATTATTCTCAGGCGTCGGAGTGTCAATCAGAACCCCATACTGATCAAATGCCGGTGGGGTTTTCAACGGAGTGACGCTGGCTACATAGCTGAGATATTTGTCAAGATCTATATCTGTTACATAGTCGGTGTTATTGTTGAATCTCGGACGCATGCCGGCGGGCCCGAATGATGGTGCGCCACGTCCGTCGCCATTTGCCGGTCGGGCAGGGCGGCCTCCGAAATTAGGTTGCTCTGCATAGCGGATTATTCCTATTGTGTCAGGTATTTCACAGCCTTCCTCAAGAGCTTTGTGAGCCGAAGCGATGAGGAATGTTTTAAGATAATCCTTATAGTTGTCGGCTGTGATGGCATTTCCGGCATCATCTTTGAGATTAAGTGAGTTTATGTAATCGGGACATTCTGCAGCCAGTTCATTGGAAATGGTTATCTGGTCGGCATTAAGATGACGCACACCGGTGTTGGTGCAGCCGTATAACCATTCATATTCCATGTCTGCATGGTTAAGGTCTGTGATGGGGCAATAGCAGACTGATGCAAAGACTTTATCGGAAGTTGGAGCAGCCCCCATCTTTTTGAGATATTCGTCATATTCGTGACGGTCGCCGGTAGAGCCTACGAGTGCCGACATAGCTCCGCCGGCGCTTGTCCCGTCAATGATAATCTTTTCGGCGCTGCCGGGTATGAGAGAATCATTATAGCGGAGGTAACGTATAGCTGCTTTAAGGTCGAGAAGGCCGTTGGGAGCTGTACCGGTATATACAGTCTTTCCATCGCGTGTAATTGTTGAGTTTGCGCCTCTTGATCCGGGGATGCAGACCACATAACCCTCTTTCAGCGCTCTGCCTGTCGCATCGGATGCCGACGGAGTTTTAGCGGTAGTTGCCATGTAACCGCCGATATATGTGCGGAGAAATATCGGTGTCGAATCTCCGTTTTTCAGAGTCTCAGGCACATAGATATTAAGTGTCTGGTAGACTGAGTCTTCAGCGTTTGTGACGTAGAAAATACCCTCGTAAGCGGTATAACCTATGGTTTCGCCTGAAGGCATTGTAAGTGATGCCTGCTTTGATTCGGCAGGATTGAATACAAGTTTGTCAAAATTCGTTGCTTGTACCGATGTTACACAGCCAAGAGCGGTTGCTGTGGAAAGTGAGGCAATACAAAATTTGTTAAGAGTCATATACGTGATTACCTTTGGTTTAAATGAAAGGAAGGGAGAACGTTGTGGCGGTTTCTCCCTTTCTCTATAAACAATCTTTTAACCTTAAAATATTTTGATTTACTTACTTTGTTTGAAAAGCCATTCTCTCACAGGCGTGAGACGATATGCGTAATCAAATGAGTACATGTGTTCACTTCCTTTGCCGTCGTCGGGGAGCACGGATTTTGATGCGAAATTGATGATTGTAATCGGTGCGCCTTTTGCCAGAATTGCACTTGCGAGCGAATCTTGTTCTGCCTGAGGTAACTTGGCGCTGAATTCGGTATACTCATATTTTACTCCGGCATTGTCTGCGGCTTGTTCGAGGGCATCGAATGTCCCTGCTTTGCCGGCTGTGATAAATACGAATTTATGTTTTACGAGTTCAGGGAAAGTTGCGCTGTCCCAATGACAGTCAACAAATATTGACGCTGCGAATAAGTCGGGGTAGGCAGAGTTATAGTACATTGAAATCATGCCACCCATCGATTGCCCCGTGGTGTAAAGCCGATCATTGTCAACTTGTTGCTGAGTTGCGACTTGTTTGACAAGCCGTGCGACCATATCAACTTCATCGGTGTGTTCGTATGCGTCATTAACTGCCACACCCGAATACTGTGGGACAAGGACATAGCAAGGATGTTGGGCCTGCCATTCATCAGTGGCCCAGACAAGAGCGCCGTAACCTTGCGTCAGGGGACGTGTCACATCTGTGCCGGGTGTACTGGCATCTGCCATAAAGAGTACGAGCGGATATTTTTTTGACTCATCGATATTCTTGGGCGTAAATAGTGTATACTGCATTGTCTTCCCGGTTGTGGCGTCAGTATATTCAAACTGTTTGAATTGCGGTACTTCCGATTTTATCATTGCCTGAAGCGTGGCATCACCGCTTTTGTCAATTACCGGTCCGCCACCGGGTGTGCCTAATTGTGGACCACCGGGTTTCCCTCCTTTACGTTCCTTTGAAGATTGTATGTCAGCTGCCGAAGTCTGTTTTTCGGCTTTTTGCGCGCATCCTGCCAATGGTGCTCTGATTGCGAGTGCGGACATGGTGATTACCGCATAGCTGAAAAGATTCTTTATATCCATATTTCGATTTGATTGTGATGTCAGTATATAAATAAGACGTTTGAAGTGTCGAAAGTTTAGTCGTATGGGTAAACGTTGCTTTATTAAGGGCGAATGACTGCGCTTGAATACAATGAGTAATTATGATGGATAGGATGTCAATTAAAATATGTAAATTTGCGGTCTGACACAAATTATATTACACAAATGAAATTCAGTGATACAGTAAAGAAAACACTTTCAGCATTTTTGATTCTCTTGCTGATGGCTGGAGCGTATGGAGCGGTTATATCTCTCTGCAATCAGTATCTTCGTAAACATGAAATGCTCACAAAACCAAATCAATTTATTCTGGGCGCATTTATGTTTATCGGATTCTATCTGATTTACAGATGGTTTTCAAAGCGAATAGATTCAATATCCAAGCTTGATAATAAGAATTGACAATGAGATATAAATATTGTCCTGAATGTGGTTTTAGGCTTTTTGACAGAGAGGCCGGTGATGATGGCGTTGTCCCGTACTGCGATAGATGTAAGCGATATTGGTTCGACTCTTTTTCTTGTTGTGTGATTGTCATGGTTGTCAATGAATTCAATGAAATCGCATTATTGCATCAGTCATATATTTCTGATGAATATCAGACTTTTGTAGCCGGATTCATGACTCCCGGAGAGACCGCGGAGCAAGCCGCTGTCAGGGAGGTCAAGGAAGAGCTTGGTCTTGATGTCGGGGAACTGGTATATGCCGGAACCCATTGGTTCGCAAAACGAGAGCAGCTTATGCACGCTTTTATCGGTCATGTCAAGCAGTCTGATTTCCGTCTCTCTAGTGAGGTCGACAGTGCTTCATGGGTGAGTCTGGAAGATGCTCCGTCGAGAATGTTCCCGGACCGTCCCGGCAATACACAGCACATCATCTATAGACAGTATCTTGATTCGATATCAGATCGGAATAACTAATCTTAGATTTGCTGCCTGCGGGCGGACGACGATGGGGGAACTGATATCGGTATAAATCACAATTCCGTAAATCATAATACAATGGGTGTCATCGAATTCGCTTCGGTGACACCCATCAATGTGTTTGGTTAGAATTGAGAGTAGGGTATTATTGTTTATTCAGATTATTCGTCAGCTTGTGCTTTTTCGGCATATTCTTTAAGCAGTTTTTCCTGCACGTCGGACGGAACGAGTTCGTATGATGCGAATTTCATTGTGAATGCTGACCGTCCGCCGGTAATTGATGAAAGTGCTGTCGAATATGACGACATTTCCTTTAATGGAACACGGGCTGAGATTTTCTCAAAGCCATTGTCGCTTGACATACCCATGATTATGGCACGGCGTCCCTGAAGGTCGCTCATCACATCGCCCATCACATCGCCGGGAACCATTACATCCACGTCATAGACCGGTTCAAGCACTTTCGGATTCGCATTGCGGAATGCTTCGCTGAAAGCATTGCGGCCTGCGAGGCGGAATGAGATTTCGTTTGAGTCGACCGGGTGCATCTTACCGTCATAGATACATACTCTCACATCACGGGCATAACTGCCGGTGAGCGGGCCTTGTTCCATTCGGTCCATGAGACCTTTGACGATCGCAGGTATGAAGCGGGCATCAATCGCACCACCGACGATACAGTTGTGTACGACGAGTTTTCCACCCCATGCCAAGGGTATCTCCTGAGTGTCGCGGACGCTCATCTTGTATTCCTGATTGCCGAACTTATAAGTGTCGGGGGCAGGCATTCCTTCGGTGTAAGGTTCGATTATGAGGTGTACCTCACCAAACTGACCTGCACCGCCTGACTGCTTCTTGTGACGGTAGTCGGCACGTGCGGCCTTGGTGATTGTCTCGCGGTAAGGGATTCGCGGTTCTTCAAATATGATGGGCAGCTTGTCGTTGTTTTCGACACGCCATTTCAGGGTGCGGAGATGGAATTCTCCCTGACCTGAAAGTATGGTCTGCTTCAGTTCTTTCGATTGTTCTATTACCCAAGTCGGATCTTCCTCGTGCATGCGGGTGAGTATGCCCATGAGTTTTTCAGCATCGCTTTCGGTCACTGGACGGATTGCACGGCGATATTTAGGTTCGGGGAAACGGATGAAGTCAAAACGATAGTCGCAGTCTTTCGCGTCAAGAGTGTTGCCTGTGCGGACATCTTTAAGTTTCACGGTCGCACCGATATCTCCGGCACAAAGTTTGTCGACTTGAGTCTTGATGTTTCCGCAGACGCAATAGAGCTGGGCGATGCGTTCGCGCGAGCCGCGTGTCACATTCTCAAGATCCACACCGGGGGTGAGAGTTCCTGACATTACTTTGAAGTAGCTGACTTCACCGATATGCGGTTCGACTGTGGTCTTGAAGAAATATAGCGACAGAGGACCGTTGCTGTCAGGCTTCACTGTTACACCGTCTGTAGTTTCAGGAGCTGGCATTTCTTCAACGAATGGAACGACGTTACCGAGGAACTCCATCATGCGGCGTACGCCCATGTCTTTGGCTGCACTTACACAGAAGACAGGGTATATCGAGCGGTCTACCAGACCTTTGCGTATGCCTTCACGCATTTCGTCTTCACTCAGGTGGCCTTGGTCAAAGAATTTTTCCATAAGAGTCTCGTCGTTTTCGGCTGCTGCCTCGACGAGAGCCTGATGAAGTTCGAGCGCTTTTTCCTTTTCTTCAGCAGGGATATCTTCGATAGTCGGAGTTCCGCCGTCAGGGCCCCATGAATATTTCTTCATGAGGAGAACGTCGATCATAGCGTTGAATCCGGGTCCGCACTGGATAGGATACTGAATCGCCACAATCTTATTTCCGAAATGCTCGCGCATCTGTTCCATGACGTTTTCATAGTCGGCTTTTTCTCCGTCAAGCTGGTTGAGAGCGAAAATCACAGGTTTCTTGAGCGACTGAGTGGTGCGGAATATGTTCTGAGTGCCGACTTCCACACCGTATTGTGAATTGATTAATATCACACCTGTGTCGGTCACATTCAGTGCGGTAATAGCATTGCCTACGAAGTCGTCAGCTCCCGGACAGTCAATTACATTTAGTTTTTTGTTGAGGAATTCAGCATAGAAAACCGTCGAGAACACACTGTAGCCGTATTCTTTCTCGACGGGGAATGAATCGCTCACGGTGTTTTTCGCTTCGATCGTACCGCGACGTTTTATAACTCCACACTCGTAAAGCATAGCTTCAGCAAGTGTGGTTTTACCAGAGCCTTTGCTACCGAGCAAGGCGATGTTTTTAATCTCGTTAGTTTGGTAGACCTTCATATTAGTTTCGGTTTAGTTTTTAGGTAAGAAGAATGGTTTAATGTTTTAGGAGAGATTTTTTATTGGATTTCCGTTTCCCCTTTGTGAGAGTTTTTTGAAATCGACCGCAAAATAGTAATTAATTTTCGTTTTTGTGCGTCTGAAACATGTGTTTTACAACATAAGATGCGATTTTCTTGAATTCATGATTCGTCACAAGCCATAATTCACTACCTTTGTAGCATAATCATACCATAATATATAATACATTTTGATCTATGGATATTGACAAGCCTTGTCTGATACAGCTTCCACGGATATATGACCCTCGTGGAAGTCTTACATTTGTGCAGGACAATGACCAGATACCTTTTGAAATTGCCAGATGCTACTGGACCTATGATGTCCCTGCCGGAGAAGCACGTGGAGGTCATTCGCATAAGGAAGCCAAATCGTTGCTTGTGGCTGTGAACGGGTGTTTCAACGTGAATCTTTATGACGGGTTTACATGGATGACATATACGCTTAACCGTCCGTTTGAAGGACTCTATATCCCACCGGGCTATTGGCGTACACTCGACAATTTTGCATCGGGCAGCGTTTGCCTTGTGATGACCTCCATCCTTTATGATCCTGATGAATATATCCGTGACTATGAGGAATTCAAACGCCTTGCAGTCGAAAGTGACAGACGAATATGAATCTAAAGTATCCGTTTCTTGATTTAGGCAGGGTGAACGAACCTTATGCCGATGAGCTTGTCGCAGCGGCGGAGCGTGTGATTCGCAGCGGGCGTTACATAGGAGGTCCGGAAGTCGAAGCCTTTGAAAGAGATTTGTCGTCATATACCGGCGCGCCTTTCGCTATCGGTGTAAGCAATGGCCTTGATGCGCTCAGGCTTATATTAAGGGCATACAAGGAAATGGGAGTTTTGAATGACGGAGACGAGGTTATCTATCCCGCCAATACATATATTGCATCTGTGCTTGCAATAAGCGATGCCGGACTGATTCCTGTGCCTGTCGATATTGACGAGCGCACGATGAATATTGACACAGACCTTCTTGAACAGGCTGTCACCGACCGCACACGCGCGATAATGACTGTACATCTCTACGGACGTGTGTCTTGGGACGATACTCTTGTCAGAGTAGCACGTCGTCACGGTCTGAAAGTGATTGAAGATTGCGCCCAGGCTCTCGGTGCGCGGACTCTTTCAGCCGGATTTCATGAATCCCGCTATGCAGGTGCGCTCGGCGATGCGGCCGGTATAAGTTTTTACCCTACAAAAAATGTAGGTGCTCTCGGTGATGCAGGTGCTGTATTGACACACGACGAAGAGCTTGCACGCACTGTTCGCTCGCTTGCCAACTATGGTTCTGACCGCCGGTATCACAACATCTACTGTGGATTCAATTGCCGTCTTGACCCGATTCAGGCAGCAATACTCCGTGTAAAACTCCCGCACATTAATGCCGAGAATGCCGATCGCTTTGCGCGGGCGTTGGCCTACCGTCGGACAATCGACCGTCAGGACGTGATTCTGCCGATGATGACAAACGAGGTCAACGACTGTGTGTGGCATCAGTATGTTATCAGAGTTCCTGCTGACCGCCGGGAAAGTTTTATGAGAGAAATGGAGAAAGAAGGTATAGGGACGGATGTACACTATGCAGTGCCCCCGCATCTTCAGCCGTGCTATGCGACACTTGCACATGGGCCGCTTCCTGTCACGGAGCGTCTCGCTGATGAAATTGTCAGCCTTCCTATCGGAACCGGCATATCTGTGGCCGATGCCGCCGAGATTGGTGCGGTTATTAATCGGCTGGACTTTTAATGGTTGCCGGGCAGAACCTTAGTCGTGGCCTTGGCGTGTTATAAGAATGTGATTAAAAATGGCAACAAAGAGAAAAAGAAAAAAGAAAAAGACATCGACTCCAAATAAGTTGTATCGTACGTTGTTAGTGCTGGCTATTGTAGCCGCGTGTGCCTATCTCGGTGAAAAACTTGACGGGAAGGAACAGCAGACGGATATCGTAAATGTGGCACATGGCGAGTATGGAAACCTCATGGCCGTGAAGACAAATCCTTCCCTAAAGGAAGTCACCAAGAGCTATAAAGGTATGGATCTTTCGTTCAATCCTCAGTATCATATTCCGAACTGGGTGTCATGGGAACTCACGGCAGATGAGACTGACGGCAATGTGGCGCGTTCAAATAAATTTTCAGCCGACCCGGAGATGGAGGGTAGCGCCGAGACATGGGATTACAGCTATTCAGGCTATGACCGTGGCCACATGGCTCCTGCCGGTGATATGCGCTGGGATCAGGAGGCAATGTCGCAGACATTTTATATGACCAATATCTGTCCTCAGGTCAAGACACTCAATGCCGGCAGCTGGAAGAATCTTGAGGAGAAATGCCGTCAATGGGCCGAAGCAGACAGCGCAATCTATATTGTCTGCGGCCCGGTCATTGATGGTAAGCCGATTGAATATATCGGTGACTCGCGAGTGTATGTCTCGCGTAAGTTTTTCAAAGTCATCATATCCCCATATACCACTCCTGCGCGTGGCATAGGATTTATAATGCCTAACGGGAAAGTTGAAGGCGGCATGCAGGCTTGCGCCGTTACGATTGATTCGGTCGAGTCTCTTACCGGACATGACTTTTTTGCATCTCTCCCCGACGATATAGAATCGGCTGTCGAGTCGCAGTGTGATTTCCATTACTGGTCGACTCACCGCCCTCGAAAAAAGAAATGACAGTCATTCATGTGTGACATTGGTTTTTCCGACAACAGGGATTGCATGTCACGAAATGTCTGAAAATAATCACGGCTCTTCCGAAAGCATATTAAGCATATATCGGAAGAGCCGTGATCTTGTATGTGGTGAAACGTTATTGCCTGTTATAGAACTGTAGTACCTTGTTTCTGAGTATAAGCTCATATTTGGCCTGAACCTGTTGGGCAAGAGTGGTTATGTAGTCTGATTGGGTCTGCTCCCACTCGGTTGCGTTTGCTTTGCCATAGGTATATTTTTCGGTCATTGCGTCAAGAGCTGCTTTTGAAGCGTCGACAGCTATTTTCCCTGCTTCATATTTTTTCTCTGCACCTACAGCCTGTTGATAGGCAAGACGGATGGCGCGGTGCAGTTCGCTTTGCTGCTGTTCGAGCTGGATTTGAGCTGAAAGTTTTCTGACTTTTGCCTGACGGATCTGATTGCGTGTCGAAAAGGCATCGAAAATCGGAATATTGAGCGAAAATCCAAGATTTTTAGAGAAATTATCTCTCATCTGAGAGCTGAACTTCTTGGTATCGTCACCTGAAACCGTATAGTAACTGCTTCCGAGTCCGGCATTGAAACTAAGCGTAGGGAGATAACCGCTTTTTGCCAATGTAATCCCGTCATCGGCCACTTTGATAGCCTGACGTGCGGCCGAAATAGCCGGATAATTGGCAAGAGCGTTGCGATATACCTCCTCGGCGTTTAGGAGCGCCATTGTGTCATCGTCGATAGGCATTACGTCGAATCCTGCGAGATTGTCAAGCTCAAGAAGCTTGGCGAGCTCGATAATCGAGGTCGTATAGTCGTTTTCGGAATTGACCACCTGCACTTCATTCTGAGCCACCTGTGCCTTGGCTTGGATTACGTCTACTTCTGGGACTTTGCCGCCTTCAAGCAATGCCCGCTGGCGTTCGAGCTGGACGTTTGACAGACGGAGCTGTTCGCGGCTCACCTCAAGAATCTCCTTGTTGAAAAGGACTTGCAGATAGGAGGTGATGACGCTCAGACGCACTTCATCGCGTGAGGCTTCTGTCTGCATTTCAGCCATACTGAGGCTTGATTGGGCGTAACGTAGCTGGCGGATGTTGCGTAGACCCTGAAATATCGGCAGCGACATCTGTACGTTCCATGAAAATGACGAGGTGTTGCGATTGGCATAGGTGTTGGCCGATGTGAGACCTCGGCCGAAGCTCCAGTTCTGGCCTGCTCCGGCTGAAAGCTGTGGTAGAAATCCGTCCTTGGCTTCCGTGACAGACAGTTCGCTTTGCATTCGGCTGATTTCTGCATTTTTGATATTGAGATTGTGGCTGAGTGCGTAGTTCACGCAGCTGTCAAGACTCCATGCGTCAGCCATCACTGACTGTGATATCCCGACCGTGAGGAGGAGGGAATATATGATGCGTTTCATCGTCGAAATATTAAGTTGTCGTTATTTTTTTACTGATGCGCCACGTAGTTTTGCATTCTTGTCGATACCGCTGTTGACTTGAATATTGATGCCGTCAGATGTTCCTGTCGAGATTGCTGTGCGTTCGAATTTCTGTTCTGGCAGACTGTCGGTCATTACATAAACGAAAGTGCTGTCGCCTTTCCATTCGATCACACTTTCAGGAATGGTAAGCACATTTTCAGCTTTGCTTAGGTTGACTGTCGCATTTGCGCTGTAGCCGGCACGAAGTTTGTCGCCGGAAGGAACATTTATTGCCGCCTTGATTTCAAAAGTATTTGCTCCGTTGGTTTCTACACCTTTCGGGGCGATAAGCTCTATGACGGCATCGAGTTTCAGGTCAGGCAGCGCTCCGATTGATATTTCCATCGGCTGACCGACAGACAGAAGTCCGACTTCGGTCTCGTCGACTTTGCCTTCGAATATGAGATTGTTCATGTCTGCAACGGTCGCAACGGTCGTACCGTCGTTCATCGTGTTCGCCTGAATGACCGAACTTCCGACTTTCACAGGGACATCGAGTACAAGTCCGGTGATGGTGGCGCGTACCAGCGTATTGCTTTCTTTCGCGTTTGTTTTCGATACACCTTCCTTTACGATTGAGTAGGCATCTTCGGCTGCTTCGAGTTCAGCTTTAGCCTGCGACAAGGTTGTTGATGTATTTTCAAATTCCTCGCGGCTGATGACCTTTTTATCGTAGAGGAGTTTGTTGCGGTCATGTTTCACGCGTGCATCCTCAAGATTGATTTTCGCTGTCTTTACTCTTGAAAGGGCCGATGAAAGCTGTCCTTCGTCGGGCACAATCTTGATTTTGGCTACAATGTCGCCGGCCTGAACCATATCGCCTTCCTCGACATTGATTTCGGAGATAATGCCTGACACCTGTGGCTTGATTTCGATTTCATCGCGAGGCTCGATTTTGCCGGTGAGCACTGTGTTACGCTCGATTGTTCCTGTCGATGGACTGACAAGTTCGAATTTTTCTTTGTCAGGCTGTGATTTGACGAAAAGGTAAACGAATGTACCGATAAATATTGCGGCGATCAGACACCACATAAAAATCCGCAAAAACTTCTTCATTGTTCTGATATGATTATGTTTGTTATTATCGCAATTAAAGTTGTAGTAGTATTTTGATTCCTAATTACTTGTCGTTGAGAGCCTCAATCGGCTTTATTTTCATGGCCTTGATAGCCGGGATAAGTCCTGCTGCAGTGCCAAGCACAAGGAATGTGACAAGGATGTAGACCGCCTGCATGAACGAGAGCTGAAATGCTATGACACCGCGTTCGTCGGCAAAAGCATGTTCGGCGATGGCAAGCAGAATTATGGCAAAACAGATTCCTGCTACTCCGGCGATTGTGGTCAGCACCATACTCTCCGAGAGTATCTGTGTGATTATGTCGCGAGGTTTTGCGCCGATAGCACGTCGGATGCCGATTTCGTGAGTACGTTCACGGACGATGATCCACATGATGTTTCCGACACCGATGATTCCCGACAAAAGAGTGCCGGCTCCCACCACGAGGGCGAGAAGAGTGATGCCGAGAAATATATTGTCGACCATTTTGAATTGTTCCGACACATCGAAAAAATACATTGCTCCTTCATCGTCAGGAGCTACAGGATGGTTTCGGGCAATAAGCCTTCTTACGGTATTTTCATAATCACCGGGGGCATATCCGCTTTTGAGAGTCATCATGAACATTCCGACTTTTGTCCCGAGATTATAGTTGGCACGCATCGAATTGTAAGGGATTATGACCGATTCATCAAGCTCTGCGCCCATGCTTATTTCAGAAGTCTGGCCGGCGATACCTACGACCTTATAATATATGCCGTTGAGTGATATTTCTTTTCCAAGACCTGATTCTGTGCCGAAAATTTCATCAGCCACTTTTTTTCCGACCACACAAACCTTGCGTGAGCGGGTGTTGTCAGCTTCGTTTATGAAGCGGCCTTCATACATTACTGGGACAAAAATTTTGTCATAACCGCTTTCTACGCCTGTGAGCATGGCGTTTGAGCTTTTTTGCCCGTAAAGAGCATTTGCCCACAGGTTGTTGACGGCAGATGAATTTTCTATCTCAGGTATAGCTCGGCGTATATTTATAATATCCTGCAAGTTTAGTTCAAGTTCCATGCCTTTATTGAAGCCTGCGTATGGTTTTGTCGTGCGTCCCGGAAATACTATCGCGACATTGGTCGCGAATCCTTCAAAATTTCTGCTCATGAAACTCTTGAGACCTTTTGATCCTCCGATAAGCATCGCAAGGATGGCAGTTCCCCAGAAAATACCGAACGCGGTCATGAATGTACGCGTCTTGTTTTGGGCAAGTGTAGTGCCTATCTCGCGCCAGTTTTCTATGTCAAATATTGGATTTTTCATCTTCTGAACAAATGGATGTGGTACTACTTTGCCTACTCGTCGCGGAGTGCTTCGACAGGTTTGATTTTAAGCGATTTCATGGCCGGGAAGAGCCCGGCAAGAGCTCCCGCGATGATAAGCACCAGCGTTACCTGAATTGCTATCGCAATGTCGACGGTCGGGTCTTTGATAGGGGAGCGGTCTCCTCCGGATTCTGTCAGCATGGCTATGCCCTGCGACAGAAGAACGCCAAGGACAATGCCTACATAGCCGAACAGCGTGGTTATGGCTACGCTTTCGAGTATGATTTGTTTCAGGATGCTGCGTGGTTTTGCACCGATAGCACGGCGGACTCCGATTTCATGTGTGCGTTCGCGCACGGAAACAAACATAATGTTGCTCACACCGACGATTCCCGAAAGCATGGTCAGCAGTCCTATGACCCAGACTGCCATCCCGATCGCCCCCATAGCTGACGACGAGCGCATATAATCCGAAAATCTGTTCCATATCCAGAGTGAACCTCTGTCATCTTCGGCAAAGGAATGAAGACGGCCGAGAGTTGAACGGAAGCCGGTTTCTGCATCATCGCTTTCTTCGAGAGTCCTGACATTTTTGAGTTTGACAGTTATATTGTTCACGCGGTCAGATCCGCCGCTCATCGAACGTGCCGTAGAGTAGGGGATGTAGACGTCGCGCCGCCATTCCTGTTTGTATGTCCCGACGACAGTGAATGACAGGTCGCAGATTTCGACCAGCTGGCCGACAGGCTCTTTTTCGCCAAACAATGTCTTGGCCGATTCTTCGTTGATGACCGCCACACGTCGGCGCTGATTGATGTCGTTCTGATTTATGAAACGTCCGTTTACGATGTTAAGGCCGCTGTTCCGTTGTTCGGTCGGGTATACTCCACGGTAGCCCCCGGTCAGATAATCCTTGGAGCTTGTGACTTTTGCGGAGTCATTGGAGATTTGTGCTGCAACGTCGGCTATGACATTCGCATTCTGCGATTCGAGCACTTCCATGTCGGAATCCTTCAGTCGTATGCGTCTGTTTTCCTTAAGACCTTTGAACGCTTTCTGCGCGTAGCCGCCGCGAATCGACACTGTTTCGGTGTCGCGTTGGGCGAACATTGATTCCATTCCGTTGACAAGCCCACGCGAGACGCTGAGCAGCACTATCAGGAGAAAAATTCCCCATGACACGGCGAATCCAGTCAGAGCGGTGCGCAGTTTGTTGTTGCGCAGGGTTGCCATTATTTCACTTGCAAGATCAAACATTTGGATAATTTTATCGACAGAGAAAATTGAGGTGAGATTTTCTTCTTCAGTTTTCAGATGGATTAAATGATGCGTCCGTCGGCGATGCGGATTATGCGGTTTGTCTGTTCGCCAACCCCGGGATCATGGGTGACGATGACAATTGTCATTCCATCGGCATTGAGGTCGCGGAACACCTGCATCACTTCTTTGGATGTCTTGGAGTCAAGCGCTCCTGTCGGTTCGTCGGCAAGAATTATTGACGGGTTTGTGATGAGAGCACGTGCGATAGCCACACGTTGTTTCTGCCCTCCTGACAACTCGCTCGGCAGATGGGTGGCGCGGTCTCCCATGCCCATGCGTTCGAGCTGTTCCATTGCGAGTTTGTTGCGTTGGCGTCGGGAAACTCCGCGATAAAAAAGCGGCAGCGCCACGTTTTCGAGAGCATTCTTGTAGCTGATGAGGTTGAACGACTGGAACACGAACCCTATCATGTAGTTGCGCAGGTCGGCGGCTTTGTTCTCGCTCAGGTTCTTAATCAGCACACCATCGAGATAATATTCCCCGGAATCATAGTTGTCGAGGATACCGAGTATGTTGAGAAGGGTGGACTTTCCAGAGCCGGACGCACCCATGATCGAAACCAGTTCTCCTTTGTCGATAGTGAGGTTGATATCCTTCAGCACATGCAGGGGGACTACTCCGGGATAAGACTTGTTGATGTCTTTTAGGCTTATTATCATAATTATTGAATCGTGAAATCTGACTGTGTTTTAGAGTGGCCAAAGAAATTGTGTCGTAATTTGGAACTCTTTACATCTAATTAGACGCAAAAGAATTAGAATAGTTACAGAAAATAATGAAAAAAACATGCAAATAGCTATCTTTGTATGCCAATAAACAAGATTGGCTGGTTTAACTTATTGAATAATAATATTTTACTTAAATTGTAATAATTCTTGTGAAATTTATATCTTGGAATGTCAATGGCCTCCGGGCAGTTTGTGCGAAGGGTTTCAATGAGATTTTCGCATCGTTTGACGCTGATTTCGTTTGTATTCAGGAGACCAAGCTTAGCCCCGGTGCATTGGAACTTGAATTTGAAGGCTATCGTTCGTATTGGAATCTTGCCGACCGAAAGGGCTATTCGGGCACGGCGATATATACACGCCATGAGCCTGTGGCTGTCACCTATGGCATAGGTGTTGATGAGCATGATCATGAAGGTCGTGTGATCACACTGGATATGGGAGACTATTACCTTGTGAATGTCTACACCCCCAATTCTCAAGGCGAGCTTGCGCGACTGCCCTATAGAATGGTGTGGGAAGAAGCTTTCCGTAAATATATTGCAACGCTTGACGCAAAGAAGCCAGTAATAATCTGTGGCGACATGAATGTCGCCCACAAGGAGATTGACTTGAAAAATCCGAAGACCAACCGTCGGAATGCCGGTTTTACAGATGAAGAACGTGGCGAATTTACAAAATTGCTTGCACAAGGCTTCGTTGATACATTCAGGGCTGTCCATCCGGATTTAGAGGACGCATATACATGGTGGAGCTATCGTGCAAGGGCACGTGAGAAGAATGTCGGGTTGCGTATTGACTATTTTCTTGTGAGCGAACGTTTCGCTCACAGACTTAAAGATGCCAATATCCGGGCTGATATTCTCGGCTCGGATCATTGTCCTGTTGAGATTACAATTTCATAGCCTACTGTAACTTTGCATTTGACCATAATAAAAAACGAACGACAGATTTCTTATCGGCTTGAATAGCGGAATCAAGAAATCTGTCGTTCGGTTTTATTGTCTTTGTGCTTGTCGCTTAGATTTTGACCCTGATTGTCTTTAAGTCTTTATCTGCGCTTGACGAACCGACCATCAGTTCGTACTCACCGGGAACAACGCGCATTTCCTGTGTCGCTTCGTCCCAGTTCTCAAAGAGATTTTGCGGGAAATCAATCTCGACATTCTTTGTCTCGCCGGGAGCAAGGTCAACCCGTGCATAGCCTCTGAGTGTCTTATTCGGTCCGGCTGTATCGGCAGGCCGACGCATGTAGACCTGTACGATTTCAGTTCCTGCACGTTTGCCTGTGTTTTTCACACGTACTGTAACCTTGTCATTGCTATATTGGGGCTTTGAAATGTCAAATGTGGTGTAGCTTAGTCCGTGGCCGAACTGGTAGAGAGGCGCCTGTTTCAGATAACGGTAGGTGCGGCCGGCCATCAGATAGTCATCAAAGGCCGGGAGTTGCGAATCATCCTTATAGAAAGTGACAGGAAGTTTGCCCGAAGGATTGTAGTCTCCGAAAATAACATCGGCTACTGCATGACCACCCTGCTCGCCGGGATACCATGCCTGTAGAATCGCATCGCAGATTTCATTTTCGGGAGTTAGAGCCACTGCACTGCCGCTGCAGTTGATAAAGACGATTTTCTTGCCGGCTTCGTGGAGCGCACGCAGGATTTCTCGCTGAGGAGCGGGAAGCTCGATTGATGTGCGGTCGCCGTCATCAAATCCCGGTTCCCTGACTTTTGCCTCTTCACGTTCGTAGGCAGGAGAGATACCTCCGACAAAAATGATTGTGTCAGCATCTTTTGCGGCTGCTACTGCATCGGCCGGAGTGACCTGACGGGTGCGGAGGATGTCAAAATTGAGAGTTGCATCATCTTCAAGCTGCATGTAATTGACCTCGATATCGTATTTCTGGCCTTTTTTTACTTTAAACTCACGTTCGCGGAAATTAAGGGGGTCGGTTTTCCATCGTTCATGTACGGTGTCACCGTTTATGATTATGCGAAGTCCGTCATCATTGTTGTAAATCATATTGAGAGTTTCGTCACGGTCGGCGACGTATGTCCCTTTGATTCGGGTGGTGAAGTTGGTGAGGTTGACACCGGGCGCGAACACTGTGTTTCCGCCGTTGTCAAGCTGGATGGTTGATGTGTAGTTTGTGGTTGCGGCAGGCCCACCTGTCATGGTTGTATTGTTCCAGTATGTGGCTTCCATGCCTTGCCGCCCTTTGGAATCGGTGATGTTCTGGAAGACGCTTTCGCGGTCTGTCATCTGTGTTATCGCGCATGCCCTGTTGTAGGGAAGCTGGCGCCCTGTCCTTGCATTCAGCCCTTCGAGAATTGTCACGGTATGGCCGGGCTGTCCGTAATATATGCCCCACATCATGGTGGAGTCTGTAGCGTTAGGTCCCATTACCATGATGTTTTTTGCCTCAGGTGAAAGAGGAAGTATACCGTTGTTTTTCAAAAGCACCATTTGTTCGCGTCCCATTTCACGGGCAAGATCGCGATGTTTTTTTGAACTTACGACGCTCATGGGAATCGATGTCCACGAAACGAGTGAGTCGGGGTCGAAGTCTCCGAGTTCAAAACGTCCTTTCAGAAGCCGTTTGACGCTGACATCGATGTCTGACTCTTTGATGTCGCCACGTTTCACTGCCCCGGGTAGATTTTTGTATACTCCGCCACATTCGACGTCTGTCCCGCTGAGCACACCGAGGGCTGATGCCGCCTTAGCGTCTTTCGACACCTCATGGCGGCCTTCGCGATAGAAATCGCCGATAGCTCCGCAGTCACTGACCACAAGTCCGTCAAATCCCCATTTGTAACGTAGGATTGAATTGAGCAGCTTGTCCGATCCGCAACACGGAGAGCCTTCGAATCGTTGATAGGCACACATGACCTGCTGGACGTTTCCATCCTGAACGAGCATCTTAAATGCCGGCAGATATGTTTCCCATAATTCGCGGGCAGGCAGGTCTTCGATATCAAAACGATGACGGGTTTTTTCAGGACCGCTGTGGACAGCATAATGTTTGGCGCATGCGTGAAGCTTATAGTATTTGTCACTGCCGTCGCCTTGCAGCCCTTTGACAACACGGAGACCCATCCGTCCGTTCATATATGGATCTTCTCCATAAGTTTCCTGTCCGCGTCCCCATCGCGGGTCACGGAATACATTAATATTTGGAGTCCAGAATGACAGACATTTGTATTTCCCGACTTTCCCCTCCTTGCGGGCTAAAGTATTTTTTGCACGGGCTTCGTCGCTGACCGCAGTGAAGACCTCTTCAATCAGATCATCGTCGAATGAAGCTGCCATTCCGATACAAGAAGGGAACACTGTTGCAAGTCCGTTTCGTCCTACTCCGTGGAGGGCTTCGCTCCACCAGTCGAAGGCCGGAATGCCGAGCCGTTCGATTGCAGGCGACGAGTTCATCATCAGGAGTGATTTTTCTTCAAGTGTAAGACGCTTACACAGGTCTTCGGCGCGCTCCTCTGCGGAAAGAGAAGGGTTCTGATATGGAAGTAGTTGGGCAGATGCCAGCGATGGTGTCCCAAATAGCATGCCAACTACAAAAAGATGTTTTAGTTTCATGGATTTCTGAGATGTGAATAATGATGTTTATCTATATCGTTTAATACAAAGATAATACTTAAATTTCTATAATACAAATGGCTCATTCAATAGTAAATTTGGCAGTTACGACATTTCTTCGTAATTTTGTGGTATCTTAAATACAATATCATCTTATCCAAATCCTGTAATGAAAAAGTTAAAGCTAATGCTTGTAGGCGTGCTATTGGCCACAGTTGGCTCTGCATTCGCCGCAACAGCCCCCGCAAAGAAAGCTTCAGAAACCCCCAAGCACTATTCCGAGTGGCTGACCCGCTCCGAAATGCAGCGAGTACCCGAGAGCTATATGCTCGATTTTTCCAATCGCCCGAAATGGAGCTATGTGATGGGAATCGAGCTTGAGTCAATGCTCGACACTTATCTTAAATATGGTGGAGATGACATCAAGGATTACTGTATTCAGTATACAGACACTATGATTTCGCCTGATGGTGTGATCCGTGGATATAAACTTCTTGACTATAATCTCGATAATGTGCGCACCGGTCACTTTGTGACTCGTATGTATCAGCACTTCCCGGAAAACAAGAATCTCAAGGCTATGAACACCCTCATGCGTCAGCTCGACGAACAGCCGCGTACAAAGGAAGGCGTTTATTGGCACAAGGCGATATATGCTTATCAGGTTTGGCTTGATGGTATTTTCATGGGGCTTCCTTATAGAGCGCTCACAGCTTCTACAATCTATACGCCGGAGTTGGCTAAGCCGATTTACGACGATGCAGTAGAGCAGGTGAAGAGTACATACGACCGTACATTCGATCCCAAAACCGGTCTTAACCGTCACGCATGGGACGAGAGCCGTGAAATGTTCT
>OLOD01000945.1_pt1 | contig 20580 bp, 16 predicted proteins | sample 1671921 | NCBI WGS metagenome assembly OLOD01 (sample SAMEA3136626, study PRJEB25190) | human gut metagenome | biome: human gut; feature: human-associated habitat; material: faeces | place: Austria | collected 2013
CTAAATTTCCATTCTATGTGATGGGTTACGAGCCTCAGATTGTCGACGGAATTCTCACTGTGCCGGAATATCCGGGAGAATGGTATCAGTTTTTTGTCATGGACGGTCTGGCAACAGTGCCTGAACGCTCCTACAAGATAACTGCCAAGGTCCGCGGCAGTAAAGCCGGTGCGATGAATGTGCAGTTTGGTAACTGGGGTGCTACTGTTGAAAAACAGATGGAGTTCTCGGATGACTGGGCAGAATGTTCGGTCACTATAGACGGAGTGACGACTGAAAGCAGTTTCGTCGTGTTCCAGCCCGGGACATACGATGGGAAGCTTGAAATCGAATGGATCAAGCTTTCTCACTCTGAAGCACCTGCAATAAAAGTCTATGAGAGTCTCGTCGCAAACGGTGATGCCGAAGGCGATGCTACCGGGTCTTTTTATTCGGTTGAAGGCTCCGGACTGCAACCGTCGCGCATTGTCGCTGATCCGGATGGCGACGGACATGTCTATGCCGTAGCGCTTCCCGCAGCTCCATCAACAGCTTGGGACGCTCAGTTCTTTATTAAATCGAACATCGCCCTGCAGCCCGATGATAAAGTCAGGGTTTCTTTCCGTTACCGTTGTACTGATTCGCGCAGCATCGACACTCAGGCTCACGGTGAACCTACAGCCTATCATCACTGGTCGTTTATCGGTACACTCAATGCCACTGCCGAATGGCAGGAACACACATGGTCAGGTACGATTACAGCTGACCATGCCGGTGCTGACGGTTGCGGTTCGATTGCATTCAACCTTTCATCGGCAGATGCAGCCGGTACATTCTATATTGATGATATAAAGTTTGAAATCGAGCGCAGTGCCAACAAGATTTCTCTTACCCCCGAGGAAAAAGCTGAAATTCTCACAAACGAGATGGAGCGCTGGATAAAGGGCATGATGGAGGCTACTGCCGGTCAGGTCAAGGCTTGGGACGTGGTAAACGAGGCTATTTCAGGCGGTCCGTGGGGACAGCGCTACGATCTTCAGCACGCCGCTACCGGATCTGGCGACCAGTCCAATAAGTTCTACTGGCAGGATTATCTGGGAGATAATTTCGTACGCATTCCGGTGAAGTTCGCCCGTCAGTATTTTGCAGAAAACGGTGGTAACCCCGAAGAACTCAAGCTTTTCATCAACGACTATAACCTTGAATCAGACTGGGACGACAACCAGAAGCTCAAGAGCCTCATCCAGTGGATTGAGCAATGGGAATCGGACGGCGAGACGAAGATTGACGGCATCGGGTCGCAGATGCACATCACATGCTATATGAATCCTGAGACTCAGGCAAGCAAGGAACAACATGTGGTCAAGATGCTTGAGCTTATGGCCGCAACAGGCAAGCTTGTGCGTATCACAGAACTTGACATGGGACTCTGTGACGAGAACGGCAACACTGTCAAGACTGAGGATGTCACTTTCGAACAGCATCAGGCAATGGCCAAGTTCTATAAGTTTGTAATCGACAAATATTTCGAAATTATCCCGCTCTCACAGCAGTATGGTATCTGCCAGTGGGCCCAGACCGACAGCCCTGAAGGTTCAGGATGGCGTCCGGGAGAACCTATCGGACTTTGGGATCTGAACTATAGCCGCAAGCCTGCCTATGGAGGTTTTGCCGACGGACTTGCCGGAAAAAGTCAGGACTAAATTTTCGGACAGTTTCCGACATTGTACATAATTAGGTAGAAGGGACCAATATTTATTTGGTCGGTTCACCGTCGGGAGGCTCTGTGCACTTCCCTCCCGACGGTGAATTTTTAGTTAAAACGTTTTTATAGTTTCCAATCATTAATAATCGAATATCATGTCAATGAACTATCGCAATGTCATTACTACAATCTTGTCGACATTTGTTTCGGTCGGAGCACCAGTATGTGTTGCTTCTGATTTTACCATTGAAAACCACGGAATTGCAACAGAAGTGAACGGAAATGAAATATCACTGCAATTCTACACACCATCTACGGTTCGCGTAATAAAAAATTCGGTTGGCACTAAGGTGGAAAAACAGAGCCTTAGCATAGTGTCAACCCCCGGCAATGTAAAATTCAATGCCCGTCAATCGGGAAAATATATAACAGTCAAGTCCGATTCCATCACTGTAACTATTGACACTGCTTCCGGCAGGATTTCATTCCTTTCCACTGACGGCAAGAAGTTGCTTCGGGAGGGTGATAATGTAAGTTTTACCCCTGTCGATGATGCCGGTGAGGCATCGTTCAAGGTTCGTCAGGATTTCAGTCTTGATGCCGATGAACCTATCTACGGATTCGGCAATCTTGAAAACGGACGGCTGTCACAGCGAGGCTTGAAACGCACGCTTATGCCCGGAAATATAGAGGATGGCATACCTGTCTTTGTTTCGGTGAAGGGCTACGGTGTGTATTGGGACAATTATTCACCGACAACATTTGTCGATGACAAGGATGTGTCATATTTCGAATCGGAAGTCGGCGACTGTGTCGATTACTATTTCATGTATGGGAAAAATGCCGACGGTGTTATTGGTGAGATGAGAAGGCTTTCAGGAGAAGTCCCGATGTTTCCGCTGTGGACCTACGGATTCTGGCAGAGCCGTGAGCGCTATAAGAGTCAGGATGAAATCGTGGAGGTCGTAAACAAATATCGTGCGCTTGGTGTGCCTCTCGACGGTATAATTCAGGACTGGCAATACTGGGGTAACAACTATCTGTGGAATGCCATGGAATTTATGAATCCTGAATTTAACAATGCACAAAAAATGGTTGACGACATCCATGCAAATAATGCCAAGGTGATAATATCGATATGGTCGTCATTCGGACCGTCCACACGTCCCTATAAGGAACTTGATTCAAAAAACATGCTGTTTGATTTCTCTACATGGCCTCAGTCGGGAATAGCGGAGCAGTGGCCTCCTCGCATGGACTATCCTTCGGGTGTGAGAGTCTATGACGCATATCATCCTGAGGCGCGCGATATTTACTGGAATCATCTCAAACGCCTCTATGACCACGACATGGATGGCTGGTGGATGGATTCGACCGAGCCTGACCATCTTGATTTCAAAGCTGAGGACATGGATACCAAGACCTATCTTGGATCGTTTCGAAAGGTGCGCTGCGCTTATCCATTGCTGACAGTGGGCGGGGTTTACGATCATCAGCGCAAGGAATCCGACAGGAAGCGTGTGTTTATTCTCACCCGTTCCGGATTTTTTGGTCAGCAGCGCTACGGATGTAACGTGTGGACAGGAGACGTTGCCTCGACTTGGGAGACATTGCGCAACCAGATTCCGGCTCTTCTCAATTTTACACTCACTGGCAATCCGAATTCAAATTCCGACATAGGCGGTTTCTTTGCCGGAGCTTATAACAAGAGCTACGGCGACAATTCAGCCGTGAAGAATCCTCAGTTTCAGGAGCTGTTTGTAAGATGGATGCAGTTTGGTGCGTTTACTCCGATGATGCGTTCCCACGGCGCTGACATAAAGCGTGAAATCTACTATTTCGGTGACCGTGGCGAGACCGTGTTTGATGCTGTTGAGGATGCGATAAGACTTCGTTACAGCCTGCTTCCATACATCTATTCGACATCGTGGGATGTCAGCAGACACAATTCAAGTTTTATGCGTCCGCTGATGATGGATTTCCCGAAAGACAGAAATGGCTGGGATTGTGGCGACCAGTTTATGTTTGGCCGTAATATCCTTGTAGCCCCGGTGGTAAAAGCCAATTATACATCTGAAAAGATAATTGATATTGACGAGAATACTGGCTGGAACCGTCAGGAGAATGCGGGAAACGATGCTGTCGCCGAAATGGATTTCATGACCCCTGTCAATACGGATATATATCTTCCGGCCGGAACATCTTGGTGGGATTTCGAGACTAATGAAATTCATAAAGGAGGAAAGAGAATCGTGAAGCCGACAACCATCAAGACATTGCCTCTTTTTGTAAAGGCAGGATCTATCTTGCCGATTGGCCCTGATGTCCAGTATGCTACTGAAAAGTCATGGGATGATCTTGAAATCCGCGTATATCCCGGTGCTGACGGAGAATTTACGCTCTATGAAGACGAGTTTGATAACTACAATTATGAAAAAGGCTCTTATTCGACCATCGGATTTTCGTGGAACGACAAGACTCGTACACTGACCGTTGCAGACCGTCAGGGCGAATATCCGGGAATGCTGTCAAACCGTACATTCAAGGTTGTGGTAGCTGATAAAAAATCTTCCGGAAAGACTGTAAATGTGCCATATAACGGCTCAAGGACAACAGTTAAGCTCTAACATCTCAATAATTGAAACTATATGAAAAAATTTTTAGCAATATCGCTTTTTTCTTTCGGACTGATGGCCAATGCGTCTGAGCAGTTGCCGATAATACAGACAAAATATAATGCAGACCCTGCACCGATGGTCCATAATGACACCATATTCCTCTATACATCCCATGACGAGGATGACGCTCATGGATATGGGTTCAAAATGCAGGACTGGCTGCTATACTCATCGACAGATATGGTCAACTGGACCGAGCACGGTGCGGTTGCTTCATTGAAAGATTTCAGTTGGGTTAATAAGGACAACGGAGCATGGGCCATTCAGGTCGTGGAAAGGAACGGGAAGTTCTATATGTATTGTCCGATTCACGGTAACGGTATAGGTGTGTTGGTCGCAGATTCTCCATACGGGCCGTTTAAAGACCCTATCGGCAAGCCTCTTGTGTGGCAGAAAGAGCATTGGGATGATATAGACCCTACAGTCATGATTGATGATGACGGACAGGCATACATGTATTGGGGAAATCCCAATCTCTATTATGTCAGGCTTAATGATGATATGATTTCATATTCAGGCGATATCCATAAATTTGATAGCGCGCCTGAACACTATCAGGAAGGACCGTGGCTCTACAAGCGCGGAGACCTTTATTATCTTGCATTTGCCTCGACATGTTGCCCCGAAGGAATAGGCTATGCCATGAGCAACAGTCCGACAGGTCCTTGGGAAAGCAAGGGATATATCATGAGGCCGACAGAACGTACGCGCGGCAATCATCCGGGAATTGCAGACTATAAGGGAAAGACCTACGTGTTTGGTCACAGCTATGACATACTCCGTCTTGAAACTCCCGATCATCACGAACGTCGCTCGGTCAATGCCGCAGAAATGGAATATAATGCAGACGGGACAATCAGGGAAGTTCCATACTGGAAAGACATCGAGCTGAAACAAATAGAGCCGTTCAACCCGTTCCGTAAGGTTGAGGCCGAGACGATGGCATGGGGATTCGGCCTGAAAACCCGTCCCGGTGGAGCGGGAAACATGATTGTGACGGATATCGACAACGGGGAATACATCTGTCTTCGTGGAGTTGATTTCGGAAAGAAAGGAGCAAAGAAGTTTATAGCCAGCGTCGCGTCGACGAAAAACGGTTCTCGCATTAAAGTGAGAATTGATTCCAAAGATGGCGCTGTCATCGGTACTCTGCCGATTGATTCAACTGGTTCGGACGACAGTTATTCACTGCTTTCATGTAAACTTGAGAAGGTGAAAGGCGTCCATGACCTCTATTTCACTTTTGAGGGCGACGGAGACGATTTGTTTAATTTTGATTACTGGGAATTAAAATAGAAGTTATGAAGACAATCATTTCAGCATTTTTGCTTTTCGTATCAGGAATATCCGCAGTCCCCGCCTATGGCGTGGATTCAGAGTCGTTTGTGGCTCAGACCAATATCCCACAGGCTTCTTATCCGAGAGTCGACAGTCGGAATCGTGCCCATTTCAGGATTCATGCGCCGGAGGCAAATGATGTCAAAGTCGATATATGCGGACATAAATATGACATGAAACGTGGTGAGGATGGTCATTGGACTGTGGTCACATCACCTCTTGTAGTCGGTTTTCACTACTATTTCATCGTTGTCGACGGCGTGAGTGTCATTGATCCTTCGAGTGAGGCGTTCTACGGATGCGGACGTATGGCCGGAGGTATAGAAATTCCTGAAGATACGGCTATGTCCGCCTATTACACATTTGATAGGAATATACCTCATGGGCAGGTGCGCGAATGCCGCTACTATTCTGAACTTGAAAATTCTGCCCGCCGTTGCTTCGTCTATACTCCTGCCGAATATGAGACCGAACCGTCGCGACGTTATCCCGTGCTGTATCTCCAGCATGGGATGGGGGAGGATGAGCGCGGATGGCATCAGCAGGGAAAGATGGCAAACATTCTGGACAACCAGATTGCGTCGGGCAAGTGTGTACCCATGATTGTGGTGATGGACTATGGCAACTGCGGTTATATTTTCGGCGCACGTCCCGGCGAGACCCGCGATGAATTCGGAGCATCGTTTACTCCGATAATGCTAAATGAGCTTATTCCCTTTGTCGAAAAGACATTCCGGACGCTTACCGACCGCGACAACAGAGCTATGGCCGGGCTATCGTGGGGTGGTCATGAGACGTTTCAGACGACTCTTCGTAATCTTGACAAGTTTTCCCATATCGGAGCTTTCAGTGGTGCTCTCTTCTTCCTTTCAGACGGACTTGAAAATGCCTATGACGGAATTTTTAACGATGTGGAAAAATTTAACTCGCGTGTCCATACCTTTTTCCTCGGTATGGGGACAGAAGAAAATTTCGGAAGTGACAAAATCAGCGAAGCATTGACCGAAGCCGGGATAAAACATACATATTATTCATCAGAAGGGACACATCACGAATGGTTGACATGGCGCAGATGTCTTAATGAGTTCCTTCCTCTGATTTTCAAACAGAAAGACGACATAGCGTATGAGAATTAACAATATTAAGATTGCATTCGCGCTGTTTATCGCATCATTGCCACCATTGGTGGCAAATGCGATAAATCCGGTCGTACAGACTAATTTTACGACCGATCCTGCACCGATGGTGCATAATGATACCCTTTATGTCTATACCGGTCACGATGAAGATGGTGCTGATTTCTTCTGGATGCAGGAATGGAGGGTCTATTCCACTACGGATATGGTCAATTGGACCGATCATGGTTCTCCGCTTGCCATAGAGGATTTCAAATGGGCCGATGACCGTGCGTGGGCTCCTCAGTGCATCGAGCGCGACGGTAAGTTTTATTTCTATGTTCCTCTCCATTCCAGATTGTCTGGTGCTATGGCTATTGGTGTGGCCGTTGGCGATTCGCCTTTAGGACCGTTTAAAGATGCGATAGGCCGACCGCTTGTCGATGGTAGCTGGGATTACATTGATCCTACGGTCTTTGTCGACGATGACGGACAGGCATATCTCTACTGGGGAAATCCGGAGATTTATTATGTGAAACTTAACAAGGATATGATTTCGTTTGACGGAGATGTCCATAAAGTCCAACAGACGATAGACGGATTTGGCGCTCCCGGCCCGAAGGAAAGGGTTAAGGATGGTGTATATAAGGATTTTTACACTGAAGGCCCGTGGTTTTATAAACGTAACGGCAAATATTATCTACTGTATGCGGCCGGAGGAGTTCCGGAACATATCGCTTACTCAATGAGTGATACTCCTGTCGGTCCGTGGAAGTACATGGGTGAGATTATGCCGCTTTCCGACACCGGTTCGTTTACAAACCATGCCGGAGTGGTCGATTATAAAGGGAAGTCATATTTCTTCTATCACACAGGAAAACTTCCACATGGAGGCGGATTCGGACGAAGTGTTGCTGTCGAGGAATTCAGTTATAATCCTGACGGAACTTTCCCGACTATAATGCCGACCGATAGCGGAGTTCCGGCGATTGCTACATTGAATCCTTATAAGCGTAATGAAGCTGAGACAATGGCTTGGTCGGAGGGCATAAAGGTAGAGCCAAATTCCAAAACCGGCGTTTATGTCTCGGATGTACATGACGGAGATTATATCCGTCTGTCGAATGTCGATTTCGGCAGTGGAGGTCCGCGAACATTTTGCGCGTCTGTAGCAAGTGCCCTGCGTGGCGGGACCCTTGAAGTCCGTCTTGATAAAAAGGATGGAGAGCTTGTCGCTTCGCTTGATGTCCCCGGCACGGGCGGATGGGAAGAATGGAGAATTCTTGAGACTCCGGCGCTGATGGAGATACAGGGGGTACACGATATCTACCTTGTGTTCAAAGGACGCAAAGGGCCTAAACTGTTCAATATTGATTACTGGCAATTCAAATAGATATATTATGAACGTACTACGCAAATTATTGACAGCCGTAATGGTAACGTGTGGATTGGTTGCGGTTGCATGGCCGGGAATGGACATGCCCGTTCTGCATGTCGATGGGCGTTATCTGAAAGATGATGCCGGCAATGTGGTGAATCTCCATGGTTTTGCTCAGACTTATAGTCCTTGGTTTAATGAACGAGGAACCAAGTGGAACAATTATGATGTCAACGGATGTCTTGAATATAATAAAAAGAAGATTGATGAGCTTCTTGAAGCCGGATGGAAAATGAATTTTGTCCGTATCCACATGGATCCCTACTGGTCGAATACTCCCGGAGTGAGTACAACGGGCGAAAACGACATATCGGCTTTTGATTTCAACCGTTTCCGTACATATCTTTCACAGGTATTCATTCCTATGGCCGAATATGCCGTTTCGAAAGGGCTGTATGTCGTTATGCGGCCTCCGGGCGTATGCCCTGAAAAAATAGAAATTGGGGATGCTTACCATAAATATCTCAAACGAGTGTGGGGATATGTCTCGACACAATCGAGATTGACTGATAATCCGCACATAATGTTTGAACTTGCCAATGAGCCGGTTCAGATTAAGGATACTGACGGGCAATTCGGTTCGAATACCGACGGCTGTTTTAAGAATCTGACAACCTATTTTCAGGAAATAGTAGATTTAATGCGTGGAAATGGCTGTGACAATATACTCTGGATTCCCGGTACGGGTTATCAGTCGCAATATGCCGGTTTTGCCCGATATCCTGTTACGGGTGACAATATCGGCTATGCTGTCCATGCCTATCCGGGGTGGTATGGCAGTGATGCCATTGAACCGAGCCATGAGCTTGGCGGTAGTTATGGCGGTGGTTTCAACGCATTTGCTGCCGGCTGGGCATCCCAGATAAAGCCGGTTGCGGATTTTGCACCGGTTATGGTCACCGAGATGGACTGGGCGCCGTCGAAATATGATGCCTCATGGGGTAAAAGTATCACCGGCAAAATGTTTGGTGAAGGTTTTGGCGCTAATTTCAAACTTCTTGCCGATAATACCGGCAACGTTAGCTGGCTTATCTTTACCGGCTGTGAGCTGCTTGCAGCATTTAAAGACGAGCCGGGTGAACGCAATACGGTGCTCAATGATTCCGAGGCATGTCTGTGGCCTGTGTATCATTGGTATAGGGATTATGCAGGAGAGAAAGAAGCCTCAGAAGATTTTTGTCTTGAATTCTCGGTAAGGAAAGTAGGTGACGAATATGTTGTCATGCCCGGAAATTCAATATTTATGGCTCTGATATCAGATTCCGGCAACGGCTATCAGATGAACCGGCATGCGGAATTTGACGTCACGGTCAAAGATCCGGATGTGGTTGAGTGGTCTGACGGTGTGTTCACGGCTCATGCTCCCGGTCTTACAGCTGCTGAAATAGGATATATTGTAGACGGGAATGACGAGTCAGTGTCCGTAAAGTTCAATTCCACATTTTTCCCTTTCATCAATGGCTATCTGAATCCGTCAATCTGGGAAGAGGGCACATTTGATGAGAATACCTGTACACTCAAAACAGGTAAGTATGGTTTTGCCGGTTGGAAATATTCTGCAGGAATTGATTTATCGTCCTATCGTTATCTGATTGCTGAGATGGAAGGAGGCAATCAGGCCGCTGTCTCGTTTCGAGTGTTTGATCAGGATAATTACTGGACTGACCCGGCGGTCGCTGATTTCGGTAATAGGACTAAGGCGGTGCTTGATCTTGCAAATCTGAAATCTGATAGCGGACGGCTGCTTGATCCGTCGCACATATTCATCGTCGGCTTCTGGTCGCTCGGCAATACATCTTTCAGAATTAAAAAAGTTTATCTGAGTGACAATCCTGATGGAGAATCTGCACTTGGCGGGATTACTTTTTCTCCATCGGAGCGGTCTGTCGATGTCTATAATATTCAGGGAATGAGACTAAGGACACAGGTCTCTACGGCTGATGCTGTAAATGGATTGCCCGAAGGTCTGTATATCGTGGATGGAAAGAAAATAGTTGTAAAACGGTAAGAAAAAATATTCATATATGAAAAATAATCTGATTGTATGCTCGCTTATGATGATTCCGGCCATGTCGATGGCTACGGAATTTTCGATAGCAAGTCCTGACGGAAAAACGATAGTTGAAGTTAATGATAATAATGGTCAGCCGGCGTATGCAATTTCGTTTGATGGCAAACCATTCATCGTTGCTTCTCCACTTGGCCTCAGGACGAATCTTGGCGATTATTCTAAAAATCTGTATCTGAGTTCTGCCACTGAAATCACTGATGTGTCCGACTCATATTCTTTGCCAAATATAAAGAAAAGCCGTGTGGACTATAGGGCTAACAGACAGGAATACACATTTTCTCATGATGGCAAACAGATATTCGATGTGATTTTTGAAGTAAGTGACAACAATGTTGCTTTCCGCTACCGTCTGCATCCGCAGGGCGAGACACTTTGCTGCATAGTGGAGTCGGAGGCTACAGGTTTTGCCATGCCTGAAGGAACCACGACATTTCTTTGTCCGCAAAGTGCGCCGATGGGTGGATTCGCACGGACATCTCCAAGTTATGAAACCTCTTATACAACTGATGATTCCATCGGGAAAAACGGATGGGGGAACGGTTATACTTTCCCATGTCTGTTTCGCAATGGAGATAACGGATGGATTCTTATTTCAGAGACCGGTGTAGCCGGTGACTACTGCGGATCGCATATTGTCGGTGATAAGGATGGCACATATACTATAGCCTATCCTCAGGAGGGTGAGATGAACGGGTGGGGCTCGACATCAGCTTCGGTAGCGCTGCCCGGGATGACTCCGTGGCGCACAGTCACTGTCGGAAATGACCTTGGGCCGATAGTTGAAACCACGATTCCGTTTGATGTGGTGAGACCTCTCTATGATCCGTCTAAAAATTATGAATATAGCCGCGGGACATGGAGCTGGATTATAAAGATGGATGAGAGCTGTAATTTTGACGAACAGAAACGTTATATTGATTTCGCTGCAGCAATGGGCTATGAGACTGTGCTGGTCGATGCGCTTTGGGACAGGCAGATCGGTTATGACAGGATTGAAGAACTTGCACGCTATGGTAAATCAAAAGGTGTTGACTTATATCTTTGGTACAATTCAAACGGTAATTGGAATGATGCGCCTCAAGGGCCACGCGGAATCATGAACGATATTGTGAAACGCCGGAAGGATATGGCGTGGATGCAAAAGATAGGTGTCCGTGGAATAAAGGTCGATTTCTTCGGCGGCGACAAACAGGAGACAATGCGGCTCTATCATGATATTCTTGCCGATGCCAATGACTATGGTCTGCTCGTGGTGTTTCATGGATGTACGCTTCCGCGAGGGTGGGAACGCATGTATCCCAACTATGCTGCCAGTGAAGCGGTATTGGCAAGTGAAAATCTTCATTTCTCGCAGGGTAGCTGTGATGCCGAAGCGTTTAATGCCTGCCTGCATCCTTTCATCCGCAACACGGTCGGTAGTATGGATTTCGGCGGAAGCGCACTCAACAGCTATTATAGTGCGGACAATGGTCCGAAAGGATCTCGGCGTATGACTTCCGATGTTTTCGCCCTTGCTACAGCAGTGCTTTTTCAAAGCCCGGTGCAACATTTCGCACTCGCACCTAACAACCTCGAAGATGCTCCTGAATGGGCTATTGAATTTATGAAAAATGTACCTGTCACATGGGATGAGACTCGTTTTATAGAAGGCTATCCGGGAAAATACATTGTTTTGGCCCGTAGGCATGGATCTTCATGGTATATTGTCGGGGTGAATGCAGGTGAAGAGAAGATTAAACTGACTGTAGAGATTCCTGAAAGCATGAATCGTGTGCCATTGACATTTTACAGTGATGATGATAATCTGTCCGGGAAGAAACAGGATTTACGTCCTGATAAAAAGGGGAAGGTAAAAGTAGTGATTCCTCGCAACGGAGCGTTTGTCATTACAAATCGTCCTGATCCTGATTTCCACGTATATCTCTGTTTCGGTCAGTCGAACATGGAGGGAGCAGCCGCGTATGAGGCTCAGGATACAATAGGGGGCGATTCAAGATTTTTGATGATGCCGGCTGTTGATATGCCTGAAAAATCGAGGGCGAAAGGCCGGTGGTGTCAGGCTTTGCCTCCGCTCGTCAGAAGTACCACAGGTCTTACCCCGATTGATTATTTCGGGCGTGAGATGGTAAAAGCTCTCCCGGAGAAAGTAAGGGTAGGGGTTGTCAATGTCGCTGTCGGTGGCTGCCGGATTGAACTGTTTGACACGGATTCGTGTGCCTCACATATAATGTCACAGCCTGATTGGCTGAAAAATACAGTGAAAGCGTATGATGATAACCCTTACAAACGGCTCTTGACGATGGCCCGTGAGGCACAAAGGGCAGGTGTCATAAAAGGAGTCCTTATCCATCAGGGAGAATCGAATACCAATGACAGAGAATGGCCTTTGAAGGTAAGAAAGATCTATGAGCGTCTTATCTCGGATCTCGGACTTGAGAAGGATAAGATGATATTGGTCGCAGGTGAAATGCTTTCGGAAGAGGAAGGTGGAATATGCTCCTCGATGAATGCTATTGTCAATACATTGCCTGATGTGATTCCGAACAGTCGTGTTGTGTCGTCAAAAGGTTGTAAAGGAGCTTCTGACGGACTTCATTTCACGGCTGAAGGTTATCGCGAATTAGGCCGCCGCTATGCGGAAGCTGTCTTGTCAAGGCTCTGAATAGATTTATAAGGTTGCTCATCCTGCTTTCAGCATTTCCGGCGAAAAGCCAGAGAATGTTTGGCTTGAACCTGTCAGTTATGAAGAATACGACAGGCTCTCCGTTGAATAATATCAATGGTTGGAACACAAATAAAAAAGTTTCCGCGTGAATTGTGTGCGGAAACTTTTTCTTATGTAACTGAGGCATCAGTAGTAAAGTAAAAATAAAAATGAGCCTCTCAACAAAGTGTATGAAGATTTTTAGAGCTATCTTTGCGGTCTAAACTCATACTGATATGGAAAAACTGGATGTATTTGACTGCTCAAACACCTTTATAGCGAGTTATTTTACGGATGACCGTGGCTGTGCCCACTGCAACCGTGAGCATACTCTCATATATATTCATTCAGGCGAACTGGAAATTACCGACAGCGGACGTAAGACTATACTTCATCCCGGCGATTGCGCTTTTATGAGGCGCGATAACAGGATGTGGCTTCAGAAGCGTGTCAAAGATGGCAGACCGTACCGTTCAGTCGTGATGAAGTTCTCCCGAGATTATCTGAAAGAGTTTTTCCACACTCTGAACCGCAAGGACATACCGGCAGATGCACGGCGGGAGAAGAGAAGCCTTGTGAAATTTCCTACAAACCGTCTGGATGTACGGAGTCTATTTGAATCGCTTGTTCCTTACTTTGATGCCGGTGTCTCGCCGGATGAGGATATATTGAAAATGAAGATGGCGGAAGGAATGTTTGCCATTCTTAAAACCGATGAAAACTTGTATGCCTCGCTTTTTGATTTTGTCGAGCCGTGGAAGATTGACATCTTGGATTTCATGGAGAAGAATTATATGAACGACCTCACGATGGAAGAAATGGCATACTATACCGGAAGAAGTCTTGCCACATTTAAACGTGATTTCAAAAAGATAAGCAGCCTTACCCCGCAGAAGTGGCTTATACGCCGACGGTTGGAAGCGGCGTGGGAACTTATACACAAAGGGGGCAGAAAGGTGTCTGAAATATGTTTTGACGTAGGTTTCAAAAACCTGTCGCATTTCTCTAAGCTGTACAAGGAAACCTACGGTATGGCACCGACTTTTTCATAGTGAGCCGCAGGGCAAAACAGATTGAGCCACGCAACAAAGCCGTTGCGTGGCTTTCGCTGTAATTTTGCGGTATGAAATCAAAACAAAACCGTATATGAACGACATATTTGCAAAAGACCTCAGCGGCGAACTTGTATCGCCCGAAGAACCGGGATATGAACTTCTTATAGATGACATATTCTCGACAATGGAGACTGCTCAGGAACTTGCCACAGTCAGTGTCCGTGACCAGAATCGTGTTCATGAACTTATGGAGATAATACTCGGAAAGCCACTTGACGAAAGCACCACCGTGTTGCCTCCGCTGTATATCGACTATGGCAAACCGGTGAAAATAGGCAAAGGATGTTTCATACAGCAGTGCTGCACTTTCTTCGGCCGAGGAGGCATTACAATCGGCGATGGTGTGTTTATCGGGCCGAAGTGCAATCTCATTACCATCAACCATGATCCGAATCCCGACAATCGCAGTGCTACATACGGACTGCCTATCGTCATAGAGGATAAGGTCTGGATCGGCATCAATTCCACAATACTTCCCGGAGTTAAAATAGGTTATGGCTCGATTGTCGGGGCGCAGAGCGTGGTGACTAAGGATGTTCCTCCGATGACAGTTGTCGCCGGAAATCCGGCAAGAATAATTAAAAGGATAGAATTATGAAAAAGGAAAAGGGAGTCAGCCGCAGGGGATTTCTAAAGACTGCGGCAGCTATCGGAGCAGCCTTGTCGATAAATCCTGTGCTCGATAAGATTCATGCGGCGGAAACTGTGATGTCGGGTAATAATCCGGCGAATGTAAAATCCGGAGGAATGCAATACCGCACACTCGGTTCTGGGAAAGCCGCTATGGAAGTGTCGGCACTTGGATTCGGAGTGATGGGAATGAACTACAACCGTTCGCAGTCGCCCGACCGCAGAGAGTGCATCCGGCTGATACACGAGGCTGTTGACCGTGGTGTGACATTGTTTGACACAGCTATAATATACGGCCCGCTGAGAAACGAACTACTCGCCGGCGAGGCTCTTGAACCATATAAGGGGCGAGTGAACGTGACAACAAAATTCGGTCATGAGGTCATCGACGGCAAAGGCACTGGGCGTCAGGACAGTAGTCGCGCCACTGTACGACGGTATTGCGAGGAATCGCTGAAACGTCTGCGTATTGATTCCATACCGTTGTTTTATCAGCATCGATATGACCGCAATACCCCTATTGAGGACGTCGCCGAAACGATAAGCGAACTTATAAAGGAAGGCAAGGTACAACGGTGGGGATTGTGTGAGGTGAGTGCCGACACAATACGCAAAGCACATGCGGTCTGCCCGTTGACAGCTATACAGAGTGAATATCATCTGATGCACCGTGATGTGGAGATGAACGGGGTGCTTGATGCCTGTCGTGAACTCGGCATAGGGTTTGTGCCATACAGTCCGTTAAACCGTGGTTTTCTCGGAGGCTGCATAAATGAATACACCCGATTTGACACCTGCAACGACAATCGCCACACTTTGCCGCGTTTTCAGCCTGATGCGATACGAGCCAACACCCGTATAGTGAACGAACTCCAGCAATTCGGCAGAGAGAGAGGAATGACATCCTCGCAGGTGGCTCTCGGATGGCTGTTGCACAAAGCCCCATGGATAGTACCAATCCCCGGCACAACCAAACATTCACATCTTGACGAGAATCTCCACACGCTCACATTCAATATCTCTGATGAGGAGTGGCATGAACTTGAGACTGCGGTAGCTGCAATCCCGGTAGTCGGCAATAGGTATAATGCCGAGCAACAAAAGCAGGTAGGATACTGATTCCCTTAATAATGGTATGTTTTCCGAGAATTGAGGTACTTGTGAGACCATTCGTATTACTAATTTTGCACTATAAACAGATAAAGTATGAGAACAATAATAGTTACAATTTTTGCGCTGTTTGCCACAGTGAGTGTGCAGGCTAAGACACTGGTGGTATATTACAGCTATACCAATAATGTAGAGCGTATAGTCGATGCGCTACTAACGAAAATAGATGCCGACATTCTGGAAATCGAACCAGCACAAAAAGGTCTTGATTATGCGGCCGACAACTATGCCATCGGCAGCGCACAGATAGCGGCCATACGCAATAATCCTGATGACGCGGCTTCGTATCCTGCGATTGATCCTGTCAACGTGAATCTGTCGGAATATGACTGTATCATTTTAGGTGTCCCGCTTTGGTGGAGCAATATGGCGGCTCCGTTGCAGACATTCCTGTTTCAATACGGCAAAGAGATGGCGGGAAAGAAAATCGGTCTTATCGTCTCAAGTGCGAGCAGCGGCATAAGCGGTGTCGAGGGTGACGCTCATCGTCTTATTCCTGACGGAAACTTCCTTACTCCCAGTCTATGGGTACGCTCATCGCAGACTTCAAATGCACCGACTTTAGTTGAGCAATGGCTGAATACCATCGGTTATGATAGTTTTGCCGGAATAGAGGCTATAAATTCAGATATTATGTGGAATGAGTATAATATCTATACACTTTCCGGAGTCAAATTATCCGGCGAAACAGCTCTTGCTCCGGGAATATACATCGTCAATGGCAAGAAGACAATGGTATGCAGAAAGTAGTTTTTTGGACATTATTCTTATTTATAGGATGCTTATCCTGTGCCAGAATAAATACACATTCATCTATGTGTGAAAAAGAAACCATGCAGCCCGACGGGATTGTACGTCTGTCAAAGATTCAGGTCAATCCCGACTATCTCGACGAGTATATAAAGTATGCTACAGAGGTCGGTGCTATTTCACTTGAGACTGAACCGGGAGTCCTGACAATGTATGCGGTTGCCGATAAGGATAACCCAAGTAGCATAACGATTCTTGAGATATATTCGAGTCAGGATGCCTATCGAAAGCATATTGCATCGGAGCATTTTCAAAAATACAAGAAAGGTACGCTCCATATGGTTGAAGTACTTGTGCTTGATGATGTAACACCACTGAATACGAACAATATAATTATAAATAAAATCATAAACCAATGAATTGCAAAATCATTGTATTCATTTTAAGCATAATGACAATTACTCCTGTTATGGCACAGCAGAAAACAGTTCAACCTTTAGCTCGCGTGACGAAAGTCACGCAAACGGCAGGGCGCGACCAACTTGGCGATTTTGCGCCGGATTTCGCCCGACTTAACGATGACATCCTGTTCGGCGAGGTGTGGAGTCGCAATGATCTTCTTTCATTGCGCGACCGCAGTCTTGTGACAATCACATCGCTTATCTCGCAGGGGATAACCGACAGTTCGTTGACCTATCATCTTCAGGAAGCTAAGAAGAACGGTATAACCCGCACAGAGATTGCTGAGATACTGACGCACGTATCGTTCTATGCCGGGTGGCCGAAGGCATGGGCGGCTTTTCGTCTTGCAAAAGATGTATGGAACGATGACATCAAGGGCGATGATGCAAAGGCTGCTATCGACTCTGTCGCTTCGCAACGCGAAGAATTCGCACGTTCGATGATATTCCCGATCGGCGAGCCTAACACAGCATACGCCAAGTATTTCATTGGCAACAGCTATCTCGCACAGATTTCCGACTCGCAAATTCCGTTTGCCAATGTGACATTTGAGCCGGGATGCCGCAATAACTGGCATATCCATAAGGCAGATAACGGAGGCGGCCAGATGCTCGTCGGGGTAGCCGGACGCGGCTGGTATCAGGAAGAGGGCAAACCTGCTGTCGAGATACTCCCAGGCACTGTCATCCATATCCCTGCAAATGTCAAACACTGGCATGGAGCGGCGAAAGACTCATGGTTCGCGCATCTCGCATTTAGTGTCCCCGGCGAAAAAACAGAAAACGTATGGCTTGAACCTGTCAGTGACGAAGAATACGACAAGCTCTCCGTTGAATAATATCAATGGTTGGAACACAAATAAAAAAGTTTCCGCGTGAATTGTGTGCGGAAACTTTTTTACGTATGTAACGTAATGGCTTATTAATAATTCAATAGACGCATACGTTAATATCTACGATTATTTGCGTGAACCGTTGCCACGTTGTCCGCGAGGCTGTGCTGTTAAAGGCTTTGCATCTTCTGTCAGTTTCAGTTCTGTGCCGTTTGAAAGTTCAACTTCGTAGCCGCCGCGTTTACGTGAAATCTCTACGATAGCCTGTCCTGAGTAGTTGGTGGAGACGTGCTTTGTGATAGCTGAAGGGATAATGCCTGCTGGTACGGCAGCACCTTTGGCGGCTTTGACTTCTTTCCAGTCACCGTTGTCGCGGAAGTCGATTTCTGCGCCGCTTGTCAGGTCTACTTCGTATTCCATGCCGCGTCGGCCTTGGTCTTTTTCTGCTTTTCTTACGTTGTCACCGGGAAAATACTTGGTGAGGAACGTCTGAGCAGCCTTGGGAAGTTCAGATTGATTGATTGGGGAGCCGGCATAAACCAGAGCCGACATTGATGCTACGACCGACACGAGCATCACAGAGAAGATTTTTTTCATTGTTTGTTTGATTTAATTGTGTTTGAATATGTTGTATAAATTCAGGAATGAATCGTTGTAAGTACGTCCTACCGGGATAGGTTTAGCGACGTTATGAATATATATTTTCCGATTTGAAAAGCGGTCGATGACTTCCAATGGCACAATGAAAGAGCGATGGACTCTTATGAACTTTTCTGATGGCAGCATCGCTTCCATCTCCTTCATTGTAATCTGAGAGATTATTGTTGGAAGATTGCGACGGTATACTTTTATGTAGTTGTCCATAGCCTCGATATAGTTTATCGAATCAAGAGTGACAACAACGTTCTTATGTTCTGCCTTTAGGGTGACAGATTCACGCAAGGGTGTGGATTCGTCTCCTTTTTTCATCCAAGTTAAAGCTTTGGCCATAGCCTGTTCGAAACGGGGATAAAAAATCGGTTTGTGAAGAAAGTCGACGGCATTGACATTGAATCCGTCAAGGGCATATTGAGAGTAAGCGGTGGTGAATATCAATGTCGTACCGGCCGGTAATTGCTTTGCCAGCTCCACCCCATTGTATGAGTTCATCTCAATATCGAGGAAAACAATGTCAGGATTGTTTTCCTCGATAAATCTCATCCCTTCCACGGGAGAAGAAAAGCAATCGAGCTGTATATCGCTGTATCGGTTACAATATTCTTTAATTATACTCAGAGCTATTGGCTCATCATCTATAGCGACACAATGTATCATCATATAAGATTTATTATAAGTTCTACACCAAACATCTTTTCAGCATCAGAGACAGTCAGAGTGTGGTTTCGAGGATAAACAAGATTTAGTCGTTTCCGGCAGTTTTCTATCCCCATGTGCTCACCGATGCGTTTTACCGGGAAAATGCGATTGCATGTCTGAAAATGCAGGATACCGTCCTTCTCGGTAAGGGAAATAAATATTGTGCTGTCTTCAACCGACGATACTCCGTGTTTGAAGCAGTTTTCAACAAATGTGACGAGCAGCATGGGTGGCACTTTCAGAGATTTATCCTGAATATCTATTTTAAGACTGACATTTGTCTTGTCGTTAAGACGTAGTGACTGTAGTCCGACAAACTGCCGGATATAGTCGGCCTCTTCGGCTAATGATACCATTTCCTGCTGTGCGGTGGTGTGTATATAGCGCATCATTGAAATGAATTTCTCCAATGAAGGAAGCGCGTTTTCATTTTTTGTCAGAAACAGTCCGTAGAGCGAATTGAGAGTGTTGAACATAAAATGAGGCTTAATCTGAGCCTTATACAATTCAATCTCAGCCCTGTCTCTCTGAGCTTCGACCTCTCTGCGACGGGTTCGCTGAATTTCGGTCTGAGTGAATAGCCCGACAGCGAAACTGAAGGCTTCAACAATCATGAAAAGAGACCACACGGCCTGTTGATATTGTTTTACGGCGGGAAACAGCTTCACCACTCCGACATCGTGTATATTCGGTTTGGGTGTGTAGAGGGAGACAGATGAAAATCCATATGTCACTGCAAGGGAAAGTATAAAGATTATTACACCGGCGATTCTTTTTTTCTTGCCTTTAAACAGATACGGAACTGTGGCAAAGCGATTGAGGAAATATAGACAATAGAGCCATATGCCAAGTGATATGACATAGCCCTGAAAATTGTGATACCAACGTTCGATGGGGAACATTATCACCATTACAGGTAAAACGACGAAGCAGAAAACAAGGTCGATATATTTGGGCAGATTCATCATGGGTTTATTTACATAGCAAAGTTAAACAATTTATTCCTAATGGAATAGGCGAGCCAATGTCATTGACCATCACTTTGTTTTCATTAGCCATTTTATATAAAGACGGCTGATAAAGTTAAAGGTTTAATGACGTACTTTGCATTAAAATCACAAATAATCATGACCGTAAAGACCTTTATTGACCGTCCGATTCTGGCCGGTGTGCTATCAGTCCTTATTGTAATAATCGGGATTCTTGGCCTCGTACAGCTTCCTATAGAACAGTTCCC
>OLOD01000946.1_pt1 | contig 20568 bp, 14 predicted proteins | sample 1671921 | NCBI WGS metagenome assembly OLOD01 (sample SAMEA3136626, study PRJEB25190) | human gut metagenome | biome: human gut; feature: human-associated habitat; material: faeces | place: Austria | collected 2013
ACAGCCGCGCGTCGGCAGTGCGCTATAAGAAGATATTCGACAATCTGCTTGCCGAGGAATACGGCAGCGAGTTCAAGACTCTTGTCGCCTTCTCCGGCGAGGTGGAACTGCCCGACGGCTCGAAATACACCGAAGACAAGATGAACGGCTGGGGTATCAAGGACGACAAGATTCGCGAGACTTTCGACACCCCAGAATACCGCATCCTGATTGTCGCTGACAAATTCCAGACCGGTTTCGACCAGCCTTTGCTGCACACTATGTTCGTCGACAAAATGCTTGGCGGCATACAGTGCATCCAGACACTTTCGCGTCTCAACCGCTGCTACGACAAAGGTGGTGTGAAGAAAGAAGACACAATGGTGATCGATTTCCGCAATGATGCCTACTCGGTGCAGAAAGCCTTCCAGAAGTATTATCAGACAACAATCTTGACCGGAGAGGTTGACACACAGCGTCTGTATACACTTCTCGACGACATCAAGGCGTTCATGCTGTATAACGACTCTGAGCGTGACCGGGTGGTCGAGTATATGATGCGGCAGGATGTGGCTTCGGCTGTCTCCTTATGCAATTCCATAGTCAAGGAGCGCGAGACTCCGCTGAGCAACGATGACAAGGACAGATACCGCAAACTTGTCAACCGTTATATCCGCAGTTACGGATTCATGGCGCAGCTGCTTACATATTGCGACCCCGACCTGGAGCGTGAGTATATCTTCCTTCGTGCGCTTTACCCACGTTTGCAATACACCCGCGAGACACTGCCCATGGAGATTCTCGACCGAGTAGACCTCAACAAATTGCGACTCCAGATGGTAATGGATGGCACAATAACTCTTGAAGAGGAAGATGCCGAACTGAAATCATCACGCATCGGCGACGTAAAGGCTCCGGCGGAGGATGAGAAGCGATCACTACGCGAAATTCTTGACATCGTGAATGAGCCTTATAAAGGTTTCCTTGACGACCATGACATAGTGCTCCGACCGCTTAATCATCTGATGCTCACTGATGAGAAAATCAATGAGGCGGTTAGAAGCGGCAATTCCTACGGAGTGTTGCGCGAACTGTTTTCAGAGAGGGCGCAAGACCTTGTGCTTGATATGAGCGGCAAGGGGATAGACCTCTATGAGGAGTTTATAAACGACACGCCGTTTGCCCGGGAATATATCCGCGGCATCCTCGATATGGCACTGCGTAACAATCAACAGAGCAATATCGAGCTTGACCTGCACCGTCTCGCTGAGAAGATTGTCGAGGAAATCCGGGAAGAGTTCATTGAACTGGCGCAGACATCCCGCCGACTCGATGAGGTGGCGGAATATCTTATCAATGTGATTCAGAAGAGAGCCGCCAAACCGAGGCTGAACGGCGCGAACGACCTTCTTATAAATTCATTCAATCATTTGCTCTGCAATGAGCGTCTGACAGAACTTGACCGCCGCGCCCACTTCAATACCCTTGTCGGAAAATTCGAGCCGTTCCTTAAGAAGCTCTACTATCTCATCAACAACCGTGAGCTGACAACCAGAGAAGGTTCTGCCGACAGCACTACATTTGCTGATTGCATCTTCGGACATGAGTCACTGAGACGCCTGAAGCATACGACCGATGCCCGCTATTACCGATTCCGTGACTATCTGGAAAAAGTGCGTGGCTGGAGAAACGACGAGGCACACAGTGCCCCGGAAATTCCTGATGCCGAACTTCGCGAAGCCGTACATATCCTCGTGACCATGTACGCCTACGTAATAGCCCGCAGCATCACCGACCTCGAAATGAACGGATTCTAAACCGACTAATACCAAGAAAGCCGTGTACGATATTTATTCCGAAGACCATTTGGCATTGAATGGCATCCTTCAATCTCGAGGGATGGAGAAAATTCTGCCCGACAAGCCGTTATGGAAACTCAAACTCAGCGATGATGAATACGATCAGCTTAAGTCAACGCTGATTGAACATTCCGATGAACTTGACGGATTCGGAATGGAAGCGGCAATTTGCTATGCAGAATGGTGGAGGCGAGACTACAATGGAAATATTCCGTCAAAGGAGGATGTCGCTGTTGGAATTGGTCTTGACATATGTCAGGCCGGTGAATTGTATATGGCAGCCAGAATGGCATTGCAGAGGAACGGATTTACATTCATCCATTCCTTAAAGCGGACAGAATACTTTCGCACCCTTCTTAATCAAGGGGGATTACCCATCAGATATATTCGTAATAACGAGGGCAACTTGGGAAACTTTTCCAGATTTCTCAAAGGTCTGGTGAAAGAGTTATCCTCGATAAATTATGACTGGAATAACGCAGATTCCTCGGTAATTCGTCAGTTCTCATGCGTTTCCTATCTTGGTGATTCGTTCAAGAATGAGAATATATATGATGTCTCCATTCAGATAGCACGCGCCATAATCATGGAGGAAACCGCACTTCTTCCATATGATGACAGCGACAAGGCTTTTGCAGAACTTACGGATTCCTTGAAGCGAGAGTATTCACGAGTTAGAAGCGGTTCCCGGCTTCGTCCGTTATCGTTGCAGTGGCGGTTACACCTTGTTGAGGGGGAAAGCGCAAGCCTATATATCCTGCCCGAAGCAATAAAAAATTTATCCTCTGAGTCCATTCCCGGATTAAACATTAATACCTGTTACTCTTTTGATGTCTTTGTAGCCGGAGTACTCACAGGGAAATATATCAGAAAGGAAACAAAGTTTTCTGATGAGGGGCAAGCAGTCAGTGCTGTATATACCCGTATATCCATGGGGCCAAACAAGGAAATCAGATGGAACGGCGAACCAGTGGTGGAGGTCAAAATAAGATGTGACAACGATGACCGTATTTTCCTGACCATAGCAGGTAGCTTTGCGCCCAATTTTGATTATCCGCAAGTATTCCAGATGCTTGACAACAATATATATGCTATGTCTGAGACGGGCAATTCGGAGAAAAACATAGCTATATACTCGGAGACATGGAGTAATCTGGTATCGAATCCGATTTCAATCGCCGGACATAAGTTGTTTTACGAGCAATTTTCCCACGAACTAACACTTACGGATTCATTTACAGGAGAGACTGCACTGTTGGAAAATAAGTTTACGCCTTATACTGTAGAGTTTTCTAACAGCTATATCCCATGGCTTGAACGTTCCAATTTCAAACTATTATCATCAGTGCCAATCGTAAGAGTATATGATAAGGAGAAGGAACGTGTCAACAACATCAAGATAAAGTATCGAGACCGCTATGGTCTGAATAACGAATGGAGGACTCTGAAAACATCGTGCGTACTTCCTCCCGGTATTGTTGACATATGTGTGGAAACTCCGGATTCGCACCGTATAATCGAAACATTCTTCTGCATAGGAGACATTGCCTTTACCCACTGCAATGAAGGCAGTATGTCCACCGAAATATACTTCAAAAGCAATCAATCGTTTCGTGCTGAAATTGAAAGAATTGAATGTGCTGATGTAATCAATTTAGGGACCCATGGGTGGCGTATTTCCAGATGTGCTGATACTCTTTCATGCCCATCAGAATGCGGGTTTAGAATATATAGGCATAATACCCCTCTCTTAAAACTTTCGATAGCCATACCGTTTGAGGGTGTTGTACTCACAGATGTCAATGGCGGTTTAGTTCCGCGTGGCAAAATTATTTCATTTGCCGATCTTGCCCACTATTGCATTATGTCGCATGGCAAAGGTAGAAGAAATCTTTCTGTTTCCTATTATTCCAACAGAACGGAAGATGATTCTAAAATCAAGAGTCTTAACGGCAAGGTTTATGATGGAATAGTGTCATTAACCGATTATAAACCACTTATTGATAGAATATTCAATCTATACGGAGCCAACAGTTTCAATCGGAGCTCTTGTGTTACACTCAACATCTCCGGGAATCCTGTATTTGTCCGAAAATTTGTCCTTGAATCCACTATCAAAGATGGTATGGTCACAGTGATTGACAATACTGAAGATAATACAGATGATTTTTTATATGAGGGTGAGCTTTATGCCTTCCCGGTTGGGAATCAGCTTGGTATTCAGGATTTATACCCGGTGATGCTCATGAGAAAAGATTCCGTTAAAAACACATTTGCATTTCCTAAAGATTTCTATCATAAGGAAGTGATTGTGTTTTCCGGAGCCACAGATAAACGACGTATTGTTCCAAAATACTACAATCGAGAAGATGATGATTTTGACTTGGTAAATCGGAAGGAAATGCAGATTGACAACATTTCTGAATGGGAGATATTGTTAGCTGATGAGAATCTCTTGTTTGGAGGTCATTGGAAGGAAGCCTGTAAAGCATTTGAGTTATGCAGTACTTTCAACCTCCCGTTCTCCACCCACAACGCACTACGTTCCATTGCAAGGACTCCAAATCTCATTGCTAAATTTATTCTTGCAATGTGGCTTAACGGAGACCGAAATGTTTTGGAAGAAGAAATAGACCGGTTTGAACAAGAGCTTGAAGTGGCTCTGCATTGGATTCCAGTGGATGTCTGGCAAGAGAGTATCAATGACCTGATGGGAAGTATCCCGGAAACAATGATGCAGATCATTGTTATGAAACTCGTAGATTTTACCGAATTATTGGTAGAACTCCTGAATGCCACTGTAACCAATGAGCTTGCACAGGTAATGGCTGCTTACATCACGACCCTAAAGATTAACAAAGGACCGTTCATTTCAAGGTCTGACATCAATGAATATAAATCTAAAATCAGGGGATTATCGGACAATAATATGGATCTTCCGGTTGTGAGATATAAACTACAGGGAAAGTATTATCCTTATGAGGATAAAATGCTACTTTCATACCGTGTTATGATAGAATCGGCAATGTGTGCAGCTGAAAACGCAAGTGGTATTGATAACCGTACGGATTTATTTGCAAAGGAGTATAAGGAACATGCTCGGATTGCCAATTTCTATCGCAAATATTTTAAAGAGACATATTGTAACATATTTCTCCGCACTCTAAAATACATTAACCGTAAATAGTCTCATATGAATTACGCAGACTTCTATATATCGGCAGAACGTATGCTCGTTGACTCCCTTGTTTCATTATGGTTCAAAGGGCGTGCTAAAGAGCAAAACTATATGCGAAAAATAATGACGGAAGATGAGCCTTTGCTTGCTGAGCCTGTCTTTCAATCAATATTTCCATGGGAAGAGGGTCGTGATACTTTCGGAGAACACGCCAACAAGCTTGGGATTCTTACACCTCAATTTGTCGAAGCCCTCAGCAACGAGAAAGTTTCTGAGGATTTACGATTCCCCAAAGACCGCCATCCTTACAAGCATCAGACAAGGAGTTGGCAGACAATGCTATCAGGTAAAGGCAAGACCATAGTCGTTACATCCGGAACCGGCTCGGGTAAAACAGAATGCTTCATGATTCCGGTGCTCCAAGACATAGCACAACGGAATGAGAAAGGTTGTATTCAGGCGATATTTCTATATCCTTTGAACGCACTCATGAAAAGTCAGCAGAAAAGGGTTCATGCCTGGTGCGACGCAATCCAGGGCAAAGTTACTTATGCAATATATAACGGAGATACCGAAAAGTCTAAAAGGGCACAGAATTATACGGAACAGTTTTATCCACAGCTAATTACTCGACCTCAAATCAGACAGACCCCACCGCAGGTACTCTTTACAAATCCTACCATGCTTAACTATATGCTGGTAAGAGCGGAGGACAAGGAAATTCTTGAAAAATCAAAAGGGAAGTTAAAATGGATTCTTCTCGATGAGGCTCATACATATACTGGTTCAGCAGCATCAGAGTTGGCACTCCAACTTCGTCGTGTCCTTGATGCATTCGGAGTAACAATCGATCAAGTCAATTTTGCTGTTACTTCAGCAACAATGGGAGATGAGAAGAACCTGGCAACGGAAATAAAACTTAAAAAATTTGTTGCCCAATTGACTGGCAAACCATTGGACAGCATTGTCGTTATAGGTGGCAAACGTGTAATCCCTGAAATGGATAGAGCGAAAGCCCAAGATGCAATATATGCTGTAAACAGAGAATTTAATACCAATATCACGTTTGAAGCTATTGAGAGATTAAGAGTAAAACTAAACTCAAAGCCGGTTCTCACAACAAATGAAATAGCGAAATTACTCGATTCCAAGATTTCAAAAAGCAGAATCGAGTCGCTGAGGTTGATAGATGTACTGGGGAATAAGATACCCGGACTCAACTTGGCTGATGGGAAAGAGGCATCATTGTTGCCTTCAAGGGCTCATTTTTTTATTCGTTCAATAAATGGTGTGTATGTCTGTGTCAATCCCGATTGTGATAGACATAAGGTGCACCGACTGAACATCGGAAATCTGACTACATATCAAAACACAAACTGTCCGTCTTGCAAGTCAAAAATGCTTGAAGTGACAACGTGTCCTTCGTGTGGAGGTCTTATTGTATTCGGAGAGTCAAGCAACTCAAAGGGATTCCGCATGCACACCAATGTCATAGACTTGGACAAAACGTTATTCTATGATGAAAGTGATGATATATCCGTATTGGAAAGTCAAGCAGCGGAAATCACAAACAATGAAGAAGATACAGATGGGTTCACACCATTCTATTTCGCTAAGCCAGAGGGTAAATGTCTCCGTCACCACACAATGGAACACCTGCATCTATTTGACCATAAGGAAAGTAAAATTAAAATCGCCCCTGAAGGTACAGATTGGGAAGCTGCTTATAAATCGCTTCGTCACTCAGATAGGAACCAACAGCTTTGCCCCCATTGTGGAAATGCCATCAAAGATAGGAACTATTTGCGAGCCAGCGCAACACAGATGGACCGCATTTTGTCTTCTCTGATACTTGACAATGCAGAGATGAGTAAAACCAAGGATGCAGAAACGTTGTATGACGGCCGAAAGTATATCACTTTCACGGACAATAGGCAAGGCTCCGCGAGGTCTGCTATGGGTATAAACCAAGATGTAGAGAGAGCCTGGATAAGGTCGTCTATTTATCACATTCTTACAGACAAACGATTAGATAAAATAGACCCTGCCGGTCTTACAGCTGAAGAAGAACAAAATTTGATTTTTCTGAGACAAATGCGTGATCGACTTCCTTCAGGGATGCTGGCAGATTTGGCTCGCTTGGAGGCAAAGGAAAACGGAAATGCTATCATCCCTGCTCCTCCTGAAATGGAATGGGATGAACTGATAAGGACTCTTGAGAATGATGTAGAGTTCAGAACGCTTTACAAGCATCTTAAGGAAACACGTGGCAACAGTAAATATCCTAATCAGTCATCTTACCTTAAAGCATTACTTGTTGACCAGTTCGGATGGATTCCACGACGAGCGAATTCTCTTGAAAATATGGGGTTTGTAAGGTTAGTGTATCCTGATCTTAAAAAAGCCAAATGTCCCAATATTCTGGCTTCAAAGGGCTGTTCAAATCAAGATTGGCAGGACTTTCTTAAAATCTGTCTTGATTACCAGATTCGTGGAGGACGGCACTATATGCTTTCGGATGAGTTCAACAGTTACCTCACACAGATTAATTTTACATCTGCAATATATCCGTCAAATTCAGACTTGCGTAGGAATGGTTTTCCGGTGACAAAATGGCCAAAGCTTAAACATAGCCAGTCTGGAGTTAGCGATTCTCAGTCAAGACTTGTACTGCTTCTATGCGCGTTTCTTGGATATGATAACGAAAGTGAGTTCAATCAGGAAAAGTCTGCAAATATAGACAGCATTCTCAGGGAAGCATGGGATTTTTTGACCACAAATATCTTAACACCTGTAGATAGTGAGAACAATGGCTATATGCTGGATCTACTTGGGCCGAAAGTACGTTTACAGCAAGTGGCAACTGGACACGTTTGTCCAGTTGATAATGTAATTGTTGATGTGGTCTTCAAAGGATACAGCCCACGTATGAACGGATATATCGGGAAAGAGAATTTTAAACGCTTTCTCGTGACTCAGACTTTTGATTATCCATATTTCCCTTATCGGACCACCGAAGGGTCTGACAAAAGCGTCAAAGAATGGATTAAATCCAATCTTTCCAAATTTTTAGAAACCGGACTCTATTCAGACATACATGAGAGAATATATCTGAAAAGACCTATATTCCTCGCTGCTGAACACTCTGCTCAACAATCCAATGAAGATCTCGACCGTTTTGAGAAAGATTTCAATGCCGGTCGGTTGAATATACTGTCTTGTTCAACAACCATGGAAATGGGTGTGGACATCGGTGGTATAAGCGAGGTCGTGATGAATAATGTTCCTCCTAAGTCTTCAAACTATCTCCAAAGGGCGGGCCGAGCCGGTCGTCGAAATGAATCCAAAGCCTTGGCTCTGACTTTTTGCGCTCCTAATCCAATAGGAAGTCATACATGGTCACACCCGCATTATCCTATAACTCATCTGACTGAAACACCTCTGCTGAAACTTGAAAGCCGTCAACTGATTCAACGACATATTAACGCTTTCATCTTCGGATACTTTGTGGCTGAACAGGGCGGTTTTAAGGTTACATCCCGTGTTAAAGATTTTTTTATTAAGGATGATGGTGTATCGCTTTTCGATGCTTTCCTGATTCATATTGATAAAATAATATCCGGCCAACATCGGGATATGATTGAATCATATATGAGAATTGTACGGGGTACTGTAATTGAAAATGTTTCGTTAGATGATGCCGCTTACTCAACTAAAAGAAATATCGCATTAACAAAGGACGGTTTCGATACGCATTTGGGTTCTCTTGAAAAGACACTGGAGTATCTGAGAAACAGTGGCTCGTCAGGAAATGCAATAAAAGCTATTGAAATCCAGAAAGACAACTTTCTAAAGGCTTCATTGCTACCTTATCTTGCGGAAACATCGTTTTTACCAAGCGCCGGAATCCCGACAGGACTTGTACAGTGCATATTGGGATTGGATAATGGCTCCGAATATCCGACAATGCATCTTAGCCAAGCGATTTCTTCCTATGCTCCGGGTAGTAAAATTATAAAAAACGAATGGGTTTACGAACCTACTGGTATCAGGCTAAAATCAAAGTATGATAACAGCACTTCTAGATATATTTTACAAAATTGCACAAATTGTGGTTATACCACAATCAATTACGGTAGTGCGATGACTGGTTGCCCCAAATGTGGAAAGTCTAACTCTATGTATGGTATTAGAGATATTTCTGCATCCACGGAGCAAAGATTTACCGAAGTTGTAGAACCAGCTGCGTTCTCTGTGGCATACGGCTCAAAACCAACGAGAAAAATGGACAATAGTCCGATGAATTTTGTTCAGCCGGTTCTTCTTGAAATGGAACCATGGCACAAGAGGACTTCATCGGCAAAACTCACAGTTCGCTGTTCTACTCCTAAATCGGAGATTCTTTTCTACAATAGAGGAAGGCATGGTTACGGATACGCATTTTGCCCGTATTGTGGTAGGATGCAGTCAGAGAAAGCTATGGACTCTGCCGATACTATTATGGTAGGACATAAACATCTTTCTTCTGGTTCTACCTGTCCGGGTGGTGAATCCAACGGAAGTTCAATCAGACGTCATGTTCTCCTTGTAGGCAGATACCAAACTGATTTTGTTGAAATCAAGATTTATGACAAGCTCGACAATCAAGTTGTGGATACGGAGACTCTTTACTCTTTGGGTGTAATTCTAAGTCGTAAACTCACAGAGTTACTTGGAGTCAATGATGGAGAAATTGAATTTGGATACGATAACATTAATCACTCCATATTCATTTATGATACTGCCCTTGGTGGAGCTGGCTATTCAACGCTGTTCAGAGAATACAAGGATACTGTATTGGATATGGCTTACAAGGCTCTGAAAAGTTGTGATTGTGAGAGGGCATGTACGAAATGTCTGATAGACCGTCGCTCACAATGGTATCTTAACTACTTGAACCGGCAAAAGGTAGTTGACTGGTTGGAAACAGAACGTTTATCCAGAACCGCACCCGATGAAATAATCGATGTTGTGGCTGACGCATACGGAGTGACAGCGGATTTAGCAACTGAATTTTCTCAACTATGTCGTAATCAAAATCTGAAGGCTATAAAACTGTTTGTCAATAGTGACTATAGTAGCTGGTTCCCATCAGATTATCCTTATACAAGGCTTGTGGATGAACTTAAGATGAGTGGCGTAGATGTTGCCTTTGTTCTAAGCAAAGACATAAAACTCAGCGAAATCTCCTCGGCTGAGAGAGCTATGGTTTTCTCTACTTTGTTTAAGTATAATATCAAATGCTCAAATACAGCACTCCCGTCAAATATCGAGCCTCTTATTGAGGTTGAGCTAAATGATGGTTCTAAGAAGCTTTATTTCGGTAAAGATATAAACACAACATTTTCTGCGGACTGGGGAAATGGGAATTTGTATCAGGCTCCGTCTCCAGTACAATTCTCATATTCACAGCTTCAATCGGATTGTCTTCTGACTCAACTCTCGGAGAGGGATGACACAATCATGTTTGACACAAGAATAAAGAAAGATTGCGGAATAAGCGAAGTCTTTGACACATTGGTAAGTTATAAAGATGATAACTGGAATTCAATAAAGAATCGAATGAAGTGCAGAACCGTTTCGATTGAGTATTCCGACCGTTATCTATACACTCCGCTTGGATGTGTATTGTTCGCACAAATGGTTACAGCTATCAAGGATTTCTTAGAAGTCGAGATTACCGGAATTATGCTAAATCTGACCAGACCTTATGGTAATTCCTTGACTGCATATGACGAAGTAGGGATATGTGAAGATTTTAGCTGTAGCTCCGATAGAAATAACTTTTTATCAGAAGCAATTGAATCTCTTGTTGGGATTACACCGGTAATATCGGACTCCGGATACATACAACATGAGCGTTCACTTGCTATAAAGGCATTCGAGGTTGAACTTTATATCAGACCTGATGCTGGCATTTCTAATGGATGGAAACCGTTTGGACGTAATAATTCCGGTCTCAAAGTGAAAGATTTCCGTGAAAATTGGAGAATGCCGATGTCTCTTTACAATCAGAAGAAAAATGGAGAGGGTATTTTATACACCATTTCTTTTGGACTCAATAATGATAATAGCACCAATATTTGACACATGGATAAAGATGAACTGATTGATGAAATCAATCTTTACGAAAGCAGAATAAATCGAGTATTGTTGGACTCCACAAAAGATGGGAATTACCGAAATCTGACCGACGAGGAGTTGGATGAACTCACATTCTGTAATGATAATATAGACGACCTTGAAGCTGAGATTGAAATGTTAGACGACGATGACGATGAAGTTGTAAATAACTTCTTCGGGATGAAATGAAACAAGCCAATTTCCAAACGAGTGGCACTGATTGGGAATAAAGCTGGTGATGTATAAGAAATATATTTCCCTCGCTGTTGCGGGCCCATTATTATAATGACTTTATTTCATCCATATAATGTTATTCAAAGATAAACTGTCATATCTTTAGAGATAAAATATATTATGTCCGAATTTGACGAGTATATAGTCCACGGGGAACCGGGACAGAAGGAGAAGGCGGATGCGTGGCAAACGGCTATCGGTCTTCAGGATGTGGATGGGTTGAAGGTTTCGACCTATCTCCTTGACACTGCGCGTCAGCATATCGAGGGTGACATTACCATTGATGAGGCTCGCGAACGCATCAAGTCATATTACGAGACTAAATCCGGACATGATGCTGTGGATGAGGAAGGCGATAAAGTTTCTACCAACATCGCTAAGATTATCATGGAGCCGTCCTTTGCGTTCTCCCTTATTGGGCTAACTTCCATTCATCGCCGCATATTTGAGGATTATTTCAAGTTCGCAGGGCAACTCAGAACGGTTGAATTGTCAAAAAAGGAATGGGTTCTTGGTGGGGAGGCTTCGGTTTCCTATCAGCCCTCTTTTGACCTCCGCAATGCCATTGAACATGATTTGGCAAAAGAAAAAGAATACGATTACTCCGATAAGCCAATTTCGGAGGTCATTCACCATTTAGCTCGTTTTACTGCTGATTTGTGGCAGATACATCCTTTCAGAGAGGGTAATACTCGCACAACTGCGGTATTCTTCATAAAGTATCTCCGCTCGATGGGTATTCCGGCAACCAACGATATGTTCAAGGAACATTCATGGTATTTTCGCAATGCTCTCGTCAGAGCATCATATAAAGGGTTGAATATCACTCCTACAACCGAATTCGTGGAGCGATTCCTGCGCAATGTGATTCTCGGCGAAAAGAATGAACTCCGAAATCGTGACATGCTTGTTGGTGCCTCACTTCCTGCTCCTGCAATTCAAAGTGTAACCGAAGATAGTCCAAAGAGCAATATTTGCACTTTAGACTGCACTTTGGAGGAAACAGCCATACTCCGCTGTATCGAATCCAATCCCAAGATGACCCAAAAGGAAATGGCTTCGACAATTCGTAAATCAGAGCGCACAGTCAAGACCATTACGTCAGCCCTCGTCGAGAAAGGAATCATTGTCCGTCGCAATGGTCGTCGCAACGGCTGGTGGGAAATCCTCACTAAAGAAATTATTGGATCATTTTCGCCCAACTTAACAACTGAATCATGACACTACCGATAAATTTTAAGACTGTCTTTCATTCCTCGTCCGTATCCCCTGCTATTAAGGAGAAGAATGTATCTCGCGGGCGTTGCTCAATGGTAACGAAAATGTAAATGACCCTGTAAATGACCCTGCAAAAGGAGAAGAGACTTGAAAAGAATCTTCATTCAATATATAATATAATTAAAGGTAATCCTTCAGCGACTTACTCTGACATTGCTAATCAATTAAATAAATCAATCGCTACAGTAAAAAGAAATCTTCAAAAATTGAAAGAGTTTGGCATTATCAAAAGAGAGGGAGCTGACAAAACCGGCAGATGGATAATTCTGAAATAACCTCTGTTTTTGAACGGTATCAAGTAACTTTGTAGGCATAGTAACAGATGAATCTCGAAAATCATATCATAATAATCAATGGGGTGGACAAGACATATCAGGTTGATTCCATCCGACTTGACGGTTATAAATACGCCATCAAATTTCAGAATACTGATAAAATCTATTCTTACTCAAGAGACAATGTTTTGTGGCTAACAAATCCGATTACAATAGATTTTGAGAACTGTCACATTTTTGTCAATGGCATAAAGGAAAAGAATATTCAGGCAGTTCATTTGTTTGCCCAAGATACAACTAAATATTATGCTATAACTTATAGTAAAGGTTTTGTCAAACATTACTCAGGAAGCGAGGTTGACATTCGTCGTTCATGTTTGACCGGTGAGGCAATAAACGTGTTTGATTATCTTAAACAATGTGCGGGAATAAATACTCTTGGGATTAATGTGGAGGATGAATCGTCAGAAGGAATATTATCATCGGTTTATGCCCGAATTGATTTTGTTGATGAATCAACCGTTGCATCCAGTTATATTAACCCCAATCAGGGTATAAAACGTTTTAATCTTGAAACTCCATTATTCCCCTTTGGCTGCAACGCAAGTCAGATGCGAGCTGTGAAAGCAGCTCTAACCAATCAGATAAGTGTTATCCAAGGACCTCCGGGAACAGGTAAGACTCAGACGATTCTCAACATTATCGCGAACCTGTTGAGAGATAAGAAATCTGTTTTAGTGGTTTCCAATAATAACTCCGCGACAGAGAATGTATTGGAAAAACTCGCTAAAAATGGGCTCGATTTTCTGGTTGCTTCATTAGGCAAAAAAGAGAATAAAGAAGCTTTTATTGCAAATCAACCTCCGTTGAATCCGCAAATTCAAACGTGGAACAAGACCACAATGGAGACAAACCGTGCATATCAAGAAGTCAAAGACAGCCTTGAGAAAGTCGAAAACATCTTCGATATGCAGGAAAGGCTGGCAATATGCCGTCAGGAATTAGCTGAAGTAGAGGTCGAAATGGCTCATTACAAACAGGAGCAACCTGATAAATTCAGCAATAAAGAAGTAAAGACATCCTCATACAAGATTCTCAAGACTTTAGGTCGAATAAAGAACTTTTCAATAAAATATCAGCATGACTCAAAAAGTCTTTTGAAACGTGTCAAACGTCTTTTTGATAAATTCAGTCTTGAACTACGTCTTAGATTATCATTTGAGATAAAAGATGAATTGACAGCTGAATCAATTCCCCGGATTGTTTCATTGCTTGATTGGCTGTTCTATATCCGTAGAGTTGATGAACTTAAATCTGAGATTGATGATTTAGAGGCCAATCTGTCTCAACTTAATGCTGAGGCTCTAATGAAATCTCTGACTGAAAGTTCAATGGCTATCCTTAAAGCATCTTTAGCCAAACGATATAAGGAGGAACGCCCGATCATAGCTTCTCTTAAGGATTTATTTAATAATGGCGAATCTGTATTAGCGGATTATCCTATCGTACTTAGCACCACATTCTCATCCAAGACCTGTTTCAATAGTGACACAATCTTTGACTATGTCATTATGGATGAAGCATCTCAGGTATCAGTTGAAACCGGTTTGTTGGCTCTTACATGCGCGAAAAATGCTGTTATAGTTGGAGATACCATGCAACTGCCGAATGTTATTACCGAGGAAGATAGAATAAAATTAGATGAAATCAGAAAATCTACTAATATCCCCGATTCATACGATGCTGCCAATCATAGCTTCTTAAGTTCTGTATTAGCGACAATTCCAAACGTTCCAGAGACACTGCTTCGTGAACATTACCGTTGTCATCCCGATATAATCAATTTTTGCAATCAGAAGTTTTATGGTGGGAATCTGCTCATCATGACAAAACGGAACGATAACGAAAAACATCTGCTCGCGCTAACAACAGCTCCCGGACAACATTGCAGAGGACATTATAACCAACGCGAAATCGATGCTGTGAAAATTGAGTTGATGCCTTTGCTTGATAATTTCGAGGAGACTGGTATTATCGCTCCATACAATAATCAGGTTAATCAATTCAGCAATCAGATTCCTGACATTGAAGTCGCCACAGTGCATAAATATCAAGGGCGGGAAAAAGATACCATCATTATGAGCGTCACAGATGATTCGATTACTGAATTCACTGATAACGCCAATCTTCTGAATGTTGCTGTCTCACGAGCCAAAAACAAATTTTGCCTTGTCGTTTCCGGTAATCCACAGGAGCTGAACGGTAATATTCATGATCTAATCAATTACATCAAATATCAGCAAGGAATCGTTATACAGAGTAAACTTCGCTCAATATTCGATTATCTCTTTTCTCAAATTCATACATATAATCGCGAAAACGAGCCAGTATCTGAATACGATTCAGAGAATTTGACTTTTGATTTGATTGAAAGTATACGAGTCAATTATCCTCATCTGTCTCACATCAAGGCCCTATGTCATTATCCTATGCGGTATCTTATAAACGATACACATGAATTATCGGAACGGGAGAAAAAATATGTCCTCCATCCATCAACGCATATTGATTTCTTAGTCATTAATCGAGTTTCGAAAGAACCACTTCTTGCTATTGAGACTGATGGCTATAGTTTTCATAATGAAAAGACAGAACAGTTTCAAAGAGACCGAATGAAAGATAGAATCCTTGCATTATACGGTCTTCCATTACTGCGGCTTTCAACAGTAGGTCATGGTGAAGAACAAAAAATTGTTGACATACTAAATAAAGGAATTAATAACAATAATGGAATATAGTAAGAAATATCAGGAGCTTGTGGAGTTGTCGCATAGCGATAACCCTGAAATAAAAGAGAAGGCAGATGCGTGGCTTATCGGTATTGGGCTTCAGGGAGCAGCGGAACTGAAGGTTTCAGCGTTTCTGCTTGATTTGGCAATCAGAAACGTAAAGGGTGAAATAACTCGAGACGAAGTTAGTCAGTTGTTAAACGCCCATTACGCCAATATGCCGAAAACCGAGACAAAGCGCAGTCACGGATTGGATGGAGATTATGAAATCATACCTCCCGATTCTCCAAGAATAAAAGAAATTGAAGAATGGAGTCGAAAAATTCGTCCAGGTCTTTACACAAATACCGATAAAAAATAGTTCAATGAGCAATATTTGCACTTTGAGAGAACCGGATTACAGGAAATAGTTTCACCGCATCAGAATAGACAATCTGCGACAAAATTTGTCGTATAAACAAATTAAGTCGCGGATTCGCAATTACTCAAATTCGAGTTGCTCCAGCAATATTCTTTCAGTGTCGCGTTTGAAATCAGTACGATTGTATCTCTCACCGGAACACATTTCACAACTGCAGGGTTGCCCGGTAGTGCGATATACCTGACACCATTTTACTTTACGAAGTTCTTTCCAAGTTGCAGCTTCTCGAATTGGTCCATGTGAACCAAACTCAACATACACGGGAGCAAATACTCTAAAATTAGTGCGTAACCTATTACGCCACACGCGTTTCTTTTGGATGCGTCGCCACGCACGGGGTGATGTTCTGTCCATCGTCACGTTCAATTATTGATTTCAGGAACGTGAAGTTTAAAGAGGACATAGTATAATTTTCATTCATAAGTCTTAATTTTTTAAGTCTAACATGCAACAATAATTGTGCCAAAGTTCATTTAGACGCTTGAAGTTGTTTCAGGATTTTTGCCCGGACTTGCTCGAATGAGAGTGGAGTGAAATTATTGTTGTCAACTCCGACATCGAGTTGAGTCGGATAAAGATACTGGAGACGACCAGCATCTATTCCGGTGTTGGAGGGGCGAGTGTGGACGTGTCCGAACAACTGCCACACATCATCCTTGTACCCTCCCTCAAAACACAGATAGGGATAGTGACTGAGGTAGATTTTCTTTTTCCCAATCTCTATGCGCATTGCCATTGCAACGTGTTCAAAGCGTTCTATAAAGCCTTGCCTGATGTTTTTGAGATCGTGATTACCGAGAATCAGATAAATCCAGCCGTTGAGTCGATTAAGAATCTTATTCCACTCTTCTGCGCCTCCAAGGCAAAAGTCTCCAAGGTGGAACACCGTATCGTCTTCACCGACAACACTATTCCAGTTGTCTATCATCGCCTCATTCATCTCGTCAGTACTTTTGAAAGGACGCTGACAATATTGGATGATATTGGTATGATTGAAATGGGTGTCAGATGTGAAGAACACCTTATCACCATCAAATTTATAGTTCATTGTCTTCTATTTCTATTATGGCATTCCGGCGGAAACTGGTTTGCTCTCCGTGGAATGTGTAGCCAAGCTGATTGCATATACACCGGGTATTACCGACTATTTTGTTTATGTTTCGATGTGAGTGGCCGTATATCCAATAGTCTATACGACTGTCGGCTATATAGTTGTCCAATTCCACGGTGAATGCGCCGTTGATTGGACTTCTTTTGAACTCATCAGCCATCAACGCAAAAGACGGTACATGATGAGTGGCGACAATAACGTGCCGAGCCTTACTTTCAGCCACACTCCGCTCAATGAATTCGCGGCACGTTTCATGCTCCTGATTGAAACGCTGAGCAGAAAGTCGGAACTGTCCGTTGCGTATTCTATGGAAATCGGTTACACCTCGCTCGGTCTGGAATTCCTCGTGGGGAGGAATTTTTGCCCAAAGAGTAGATGCTATAAGCTCTATATCCTGAGATATGGGAATAACACAGTTATAGACCGCCTTTACTTTTGGGCGAATGTTGAGTTGCCAACCTTCATGAAGCTCGTTTATGTCGAAACTTTTGTAGAGTTCGTGATTACCCGGAATGACTATTGTCTGCCGGAAGTTCTCGGCACACCAATCCCAGAACGGATGCCGCTCGTAGTTTTCATCTCCGAGATAACCGATGTCACCGGCAAGAACGAGTATATCGCCGACGGGAAGTACGGGATTATCTTTGAGCCATCTGCTATTTTCATGAAACTCCAGATGTAAATCAGATGCGTATTGGATTTTCATACATTTGTTTAGTTGTTGAAACGTTGGTACTTACTGTGTCCGCAGCTAATCGTGGTGAGCCAAGATTATACCAGTATGGACACAAAAAAACAACTGTCGGGAAGTTGGTAAAGACTTTCCGACAGTTGGTGTATTTCAGTTCGTCTGTTTTGACGATTAATTTATCTCGGTAGAGCCACTGAAACAACACAGTCGGGAATATCCGCGTAATGATGTTGTATTTGCTGACAGCACACAAGGCATGCTTTCGGAGCGTTTTAAGCTCTGAAAGGCTATTGTAGTTGGTATATTATAGTGCTGTCTAAACATCTGTTTCAGAATTTGTGGGCGCAAAGTTAATACTTTTTCACAATTCAACCAAATTATTTTTAGAATATGAATACTATGAATACTTTACGCCTAATCTCGTTCATAAAAGTACAACATATAATACTCTATTCGTTCCAAAGACTTTTACTGGGCAATTGTATTAATGAAAGTATGCTTTATCATACTCTTATTTGGTTGCGTCAGGATTTCTTGCTATATTTGCACAAAAGTTTACTATGTCATACTATGGAGCTTAAAGATATAATGAAGCAACGTAGGGAAATCCTATCCCTCACACAACAGGATCTCGCTGAAATGGCGCAGGTCGGAGTTGCCACAATCAAGGATATTGAGCGTGGCAAGGGAAATCCTGCACTAAACACCGTAAAGAAGATTCTTGAAGTGCTTGGTATTGAGATAGATTATAAGGTACGACAGACTATATAATTACCGTTGACAGATGAGAGAATTAGCAGTATATTACAATGATACAGAAGCCGGAATACTTACTGAAAAATATCCCGGTGCAGACTATACGTTCCAGTACAAAGAAGACTATATAAATTCCGCATTGCCTCCGATTTCAGCGACTTTACCCAAGCAAAGCACCGCATTCAATTCCGAGCATCTTTTCCCATTTTTTTCTAATATGGTTCCTGAAGGAGCCAATCGACGGGTTATATGCCGTTCGCTAAGAATTGATGAGAATGATTTTTTCGGGATTCTTGAAGCTATGGCCGACAAAGACTTCATCGGAGCGGTAAATATAAGGAGGATTAACAATGACTGAAATAAAAAACTGTCCGTCCCTACTTTTAGATGGCTTTAATACATATAGCCCCAAAGCGACAAAAATGCTCTTTAACGGAGTAAAGGTAAATCCTATTCTCAATTTTGATATTGATGAATTTAGAAATGCCGGTGAGATTGCCGATGCGATGCACCGTATTTCTGTCTCCGGTGTGCAAGGAAAATTCCCTGCAATAATTAAATCGGGAGAAATCAGAATTGCTGGTGATGATGAACGCTCAACGCATATCCTGAAACCTGCACCTTGGGATAAAACGCTTCGTGATCGCAAACTTATTCCAGCTAATGAGCATCTGACCATGCAGATAGCATCGCAGGTCTATGGCATACATACAGCAGCTAATGGATTGTGCTTCACATCCAAAGGTCAGCCGGTATATATCACACGCCGTTTCGATATTCTGCCCGACAGCTCAAAACTGCCGATGGAAGATTTCGCTTCGTTAGTCGGCAAAAACGAACAGACCGCCGGCCTTCATTTCAAATATAATGGTAGCTACGAGGATATTGCCAAGGCAATTCGGGCAAACGTCGCTGCATGGATGGTTGATATGGAACGATTCTTTGAATTAGTCGTATTCAACTATATCTACGCAAACGGCGATGCTCACCTTAAAAATTTCTCACTGATTCTTAATGGGCAAGATTACCGCTTAGCTCCCGCATACGACCTTCTTAATACCAGCCTTCATGTGAACGGAGATGATCTTGGACTTGACGGAGGACTATCACCCGACATTGAGAAAAGTGACATGTTTGATAAAACCGGACATCCCTGCCGTCTCGACTTCGAGCGATTCGGCAACAAAATCGGCTTAGTAAAACGGCGTATGGATAAAATCCTCAACAAGTACACCTCCCTACCCGATGGCACAATAAAACTCATTGCCCAAAGCTTCCTCCCCGACAAAGCGAAACGCAACTACACCCGTATCGTAAACGAGCGAATCACCCGCTTCATCAGAGAATCGGAGTGATTATTGTAGAGATTCAAGATAAGCTGATTTTCGCCGGTTTTGTACGCGCATCTGTATGTCGCAAAAAGTTAAAGTTGCTATATCCCTTTGATAATCGGATTATTATAGCTAAATTTGCATTAAGTCACTGTTGTCGGTTTGGCAAGTGCGGCTTGTAATGATTTAATCAGCAGACGGTTAACTACTTACAAACGTAGAAAATGCACGTCACTTGTATGGATTAGAATTATACTCATCTGTATATCAATAAATTAACCGCTTCTGCATCGAAACTGCGCTACACCTCGGAGTGTCACGACCGACCGTATATTCATATCTGAGAACCGGAGAATTGAAAGCAAAGCGGATGGGCTGTAAATTCAAAATCAGTAGAGAAGATATTGATAATCTTTTCCGCAATCCCGAGGCATTTGCTATTGTAGCGAAGGAGAAGCAACCTATATCGGAGTTCTATACCACAAAAGAGGGGTTGGAGAAATT
>OLOD01000951.1_pt1 | contig 20467 bp, 17 predicted proteins | sample 1671921 | NCBI WGS metagenome assembly OLOD01 (sample SAMEA3136626, study PRJEB25190) | human gut metagenome | biome: human gut; feature: human-associated habitat; material: faeces | place: Austria | collected 2013
GTCTGACCGAATATGTCAACGTCAACGGAGTCTGGAACGGCCGTGTCATGAACATGTTCTCAATGCCACTTCGCAACAAGCTCTGGAGCATATCGAACCATATATTCGCAAACGTCAGCCACAATGTCGGTTTCAACAACAATATCCGCAACAACTCTCTCTCATTCTCTGTGAGAGAAAGCCCCGGAATCACTTTCCGTCCCGACCACTTCGAATTAGAACTCCGTCCGATGTACATGCTACAGACAACCCACAACAGCGTCCAGACCAATGCCAACCAGACTGTACACAACTATGGCGGACGTTTCGACGGTTCTTACTACACCCCTTGGGGTCTGACATTGCAGACAGACATCAATTACACTGCCACAGCCGGCTATGCCGCAGGTTACGACACCCGGACATGGATGTGGAACGCCACAATCTCCCAGCAGTTCCTGCGTAACAGATCTCTCACTCTCGCCGTCAAGGTCTACGACCTCCTCAACCAGCGCAACAACATCCGCCGCAATATCACTGCAAACTATATCGACGATATTGAATACAATTCTCTCTCCCGTTACTTCATGGTGACACTCAGCTACCGTTTCAACTCATTCGGAAAAGGCAACGAACCTTCAGGCGGCGGTGATTTCATGCGTCGCGGCCCCGGCGGACCCGGCGGACCTGGCGGCCGCGGTCCGAGATAATCGCTCTTGATTTACGCTCATTCCCCTCTCTCATCACAAAAAGTCATTTCTCATATATTTTTTTCACTTTTTCATCATGTTTGACAATTATCGGATAAGGGGCGTCTTCATTCTGGCGCTCTCTTGGATCGGTGTGACTTCCTACGCAGGTGATTCAATAGCCGTCTGGAGCTATAACGATTGTATTAACCATGCCCGTAGCAACAACATAACACTCCGTCAGTCCATCCTTTCGGAAGAATCCGCAGCAATCTCTCTTGAGAAAGCTCAGGGTGAATGGCAACCGTCACTTGACCTCGGGACAAATCAGGGTTATTCAAACGCTCCTTGGAGCAACGGCAGCGGCAATGCCTATACAAGCAACTATAACCTCAATGCAAGCTGGACTGTCTGGGACGGAGGCAAACGCGAGAGCGCAATCCGCCGTGGCAAGACAGATGTCGAAAGATCACGCTACGCAACCGACAACACTCTGCGCAACATACGCACAGAAATTCTCTCGGCCTACATTAATATCCTATATAATAAGGAAACTGTAGCCGTCAATAAAGAACTTGCCGAGGTCAGCCGCGCTCAGGCCGACCGTGCAAAACAAATGATGGAATCAGGCAAAATATCTCTTGTCGACTACCAGCAGCTTGAAACACAAGCCGAACAGGACAACTATAACGTCGTGTCTGCTACGGCTCAGCTCAACACAGCGAGGATGCAGCTCAAAAAACTTCTTGAACTTGGAATTGACAGCTCATTCGATGTAATGCCATATAATTTTTCAGAGCAGGAGGTTCTTGCCGAATTACCGCCTATCGACGAAAGCTATCAGCTTGCACTCGACACAGACGCACTGATGCGCTACAACGAGCTTTCAGTCGATATCGCCGACGAGGACATAAAGGCTGCCCGGGCATCCGGCTATCCACAATTAAGCCTCGGCGCAGGAGTAGGCACAGGCTACTACTCGAATTCGTCCGGCGGATGGGGATCGCAGATGAAACAGGGATTCAACGAAAATATAGGCCTTTCGGTCTCTGTTCCGATTTTTGACCGCAAGTCTACCAAGACAGCTGTAGCACAAGCCAAGGTCAACAAGCTCTCAAGCCAACTTGACATCGAGTCGCGCAAGATAGAGATAGCCCAGACCCTTGAGAGCTGGTATATCGACATGGAGTCATCCCGCACACGCTATACCTCAGGACTACAGAGCCTCAAATCGGCGAAACTCAGCGATGAGCTTGCAAACGAAAAGTTTAAGGTCGGCTATGTCGAGCCAACCGAACTTCTCCAGACCCATTCCGCACTCATCGAAGCACAGCGAGAGCTTCTTCAGGCCAAATACATGTCTGTCCTCGCACGCAAGATGGTGGAATTCCTGAGAACCGGCGATGTGACACTCTGATAAAACATATATGTTTAATTTTAAGGCGCTATATACCAGCCACTAAATAAGTTCAATTCATGAAACTCCATTCAACCATCATCCTTGCACTCCTGCTTGCTGCCACATCATGCAGCAAAGAGCAGTCAATAAGCCTCGTCACCCAAGAGGTGACACGCGGGTCTATAAGCGAGACCGTAACCGCAACCGGCACTATCGAGTCTGAGTCGTCGGTCGATGTCGGCACACAGGTCACAGGTATTATCGACAAAATTCTTGTCGATTTCAACTCACAGGTAAAGAAAGGTGAGCTCATTGCTGAAATCGACAAAGTGCTTCTCCAAAGCGAGCTGACCTCGGCCGAGGCAAACGTAAACAGCGCTAAGGCAAGCTATGATTATGCAAAAACGAACTACGAACGCGACAAGGCTCTCCATGATAAAAAACTGATTTCGGACTACGAATTCGATACAACACGCCGCGATTATGAGGTGGCAAAGACAGCCTACGAAAAATCAGTCGCCGACAGGGTGAAAGCAGCCAAAAACCTTAACTATGCGGAAATCTATTCGCCGATTGACGGTATAATAATTTCGCGTGATGTGGAAGTAGGACAGACTGTCGTATCAAACATGACGGTGGCAAATCTCTTCACCATCGCCGACCTCGACCACATGCGCGTTGTAGCCAACGTCGACGAAGCCGATATAGGCCGTGTGAAGGAAGGACAGAAAGTGACTTTCACTGTCGATGCCTATCCCGACGAGGTTTTCCACGGGACTGTGACCCAGAAACGCATCAGCCCTACCACCGAGAGCAACGTCGTCACCTATGAGGTGCTTGTCTCGGCCGACAATTCTGACCACAAGCTGATTCCGGGCCTTACAGCGAATCTCACCATCTATATGCTCGACGAATCAGACGTGACTCTCGTCCCGGCAAAGGCGACACGATTCATCCCTCACGCATATCCCGAAGCAAAAAATCTTCCGGCTATTCCTGAAGGGACATCTACCCAAGCGTTCAACGATCCGTCAGATCCTGATAAAAAACGGGTATGGACAGTGAAAGACAACACCTTCCAGTCGGTAATAATCACAGTCGGAGCTACCGACGGTGTAAATTATCGCGTGGTCTCAGGCATCGAGCCGGGAACTAAAGTAGCCGTAGAATATTCGGTGGAGACACCTCAGGAAGACAAGAGCGAACAATCCGGCGGCCAGAGCCCGTTCCAGCCAAAACGTCCCGGCGGAAACAAGAAATAAACAGATTCTCCTATGGAAAAACGTGAAATCATCAAGGTCCGCGACCTAAAGCGCGATTTCAAGGTAGGAGGAGAAACCGTCCATGCTCTGCGCGGTGTCTCGTTTACCATCCGCGAGGGGGAGTTTGTCACCATCATGGGCACATCAGGCTCAGGAAAATCAACCCTCCTCAACACCCTCGGCTGTCTCGATACCCCGACATCGGGCGACTATATCCTCGATGGAATAAGCGTCAGGGAAATGAGCAAAAACGAACGTGCGCGTCTGCGTAACCGTAAAATCGGATTCGTGTTTCAGAACTACAATCTGCTCCCAAAGACCTCAGCGATCGAAAATGTCGAGCTACCATTGCTCTACAACTCCTCTGTCTCTGCGAAAGAACGTCACGAACGTGCGGTCAACGCCCTCCTTGCCGTGGGGCTCGGAGACCGGCTCAACCACAAAAGCAACCAGATGAGTGGCGGCCAGCAGCAGCGTGTCGCAATCGCCCGAGCCCTTGTCAACGACCCGGTAATCATCCTTGCCGACGAGGCGACAGGTAACCTTGACACTCGCACATCGTTCAGCGTACTTGTGCTCTTTCAGGAACTTTATGCACGTGGCCGCACGATTATCTTCGTGACACACAATCCCGAACTTGCAGCCTTCTCCTCACGCAACATCGTGCTCAGGGATGGCCGTATAATTTCCGACACCTATAACGAGTCGCCGGCATCCGCTCAGGAAATGCTCGATTCATTACCCGCTAACGACGATTAACCGATGAATTTTTTCAATCTGCTCAAAATAGCCCTTCGCGCCCTCAACCGCAATAAACTGAGGGCAATCCTGACCATGCTGGGTATCATCATCGGCATAGCGGCCGTAATCTGTATGCTCGCTATCGGTCAAGGCTCGAAAGAAAGCATCAAGGCCCAGATTTCAGAAATGGGCTCTAACATGATTATGATCCATCCCGGAAATATGCAGCGTGGAGGTGTCCGTCAGAGCGCCGACGACATGCAGACCCTGAAGATAGCCGATTACGAAACTCTCCGCGACCGCACCGCTTATCTTTCGGCAGTAAGTCCCGTTGTGACAAGCTCCGGACAGCTCGTGGCCGGCAACAACAACTGGCCGTCAAGCGTCTATGGTGTCACTCCGGAATATCTCGACATCCGTAAGCTCTCGGTCGAAGATGGCGAGATGTTCACTGAGGCCGACATCAAGTCTGCGGCGAAAGTCTGCATTGTCGGTAAGACAGTCGTCGACAATCTGTTTCCCAACGGCGAGAACCCGATTGGAAAAGTGGTGCGTTTCGGCAAGATACCATTTACGATAACCGGCGTTCTGAAGAGCAAAGGTACAAACTCTATGGGTATGGATCAGGACGATGTAGTGATTGCGCCCTACACTACGGTCATGAAACGAATACTTGCCGTCGACTATCTCGGTCAGGTCGTGGCCTCGGCTCTTTCCGAAGAGCTGACACCCGAAGCCACCGAGGAAATAACCGAGCTTCTTCGTTCAAACCACCGTCTCGGGCCTGAGGATGCCGACAATTTCAATATCCGCTCGCAACAGGAACTGAGCGAGATGATGAATTCCACTTCCGACATGATGACCGTACTCCTGACCTGTATCGCATTCATCTCACTTCTTGTCGGAGGCATAGGCATCATGAACATGATGTATGTCTCGGTCACCGAACGCACCCGTGAAATCGGTCTGCGTATGAGTATCGGAGCACGAGGCATCGACATTCTTCTCCAGTTTCTGATCGAGGCTATCATCATCTCCGTCACCGGCGGACTTATTGGTGTGGTGGTCGGATGCGTGGCCACATGGCTTGTCACCATGCTCGCCGGATGGCCGACCTCGATTCTCGCAACATCGATCATTCTCAGTTTCGCAGTCTGCACCATAACAGGTATATTCTTCGGCTGGGTTCCGGCGATGAAAGCATCAAACCTCGACCCGATCGAAGCTATCCGCTACGAATAAATTCCACAGATTCAATCCTATCCGAATAGAGAGGCGTGACGACACTGATAGAATCGTCACGCCTCTCTAATATCCATTCAATTCATTTGCTTGGGAAAGCTTTCTGAAATCTACAGCTGACAGTTAGAAATAACACAAGCTTAAATCTCAGTTGGGATTGCTACTTTCCTGTAAGAATCGTCTTGATGTCATGCAGTTTGTTGAGAGCCGCCATAGGGGTCAGATTATTGATGTCGATACCAAGAATCTCGTCGCGCAGCTGTGCGAGAACAGGGTCGTCAAGCTGGAAAAAAGAAAGCTGTACACCCTCGGCCGTATCTGCCACGCCTGAAAGATTTTTGGTGACACGCTCGTCGCTTTCGCGGTTCACCTTTTCAAGATGCACAAGCACCTCGTCAGCCCTCCTGACTATCGACTGCGGCATGCCGGCAAGCTTGGCTACATGTATGCCGAAACTGTGTTCGCTGCCACCGCGCGCGAGTTTACGCAGAAAGACGACCTTACCGTCAATCTCGCGAACCGACACATTATAGTTGACCACACGGCTGAAACTCTTCTCCATTTCATTCAGTTCATGATAATGTGTGGCGAAAAGAGTCTTCGGATGTATGCCTCCGTGCTCGTGGATGTGCTCCACGATTGCCCAAGCGATTGAAATGCCGTCGTATGTCGACGTTCCTCGGCCGAGTTCGTCAAAAAGGATCAGTGACCGCTCGCTCATATTGTTGAGAATCGATGCCGCCTCGTTCATTTCGACCATGAAAGTCGACTCGCCGAGCGAAATGTTGTCGCTCGCGCCAACACGGGTGAAAATCTTATCGACAACGCCTATGCGGGCACTGTCGGCAGCCACAAACGAACCAATCTGGGCGAGAAGTACATTGAGCGCCGTCTGGCGGAGCAAGGCTGACTTACCCGACATGTTAGGGCCTGTGATCATCATCACCTGCGTTCCGTTGTTCGACAGGTTGACCGTATTGGTTATATACGGTTCACCCGGGGGAAGCTCCTTTTCGATGACCGGATGACGTCCCTCGACGATTGACAGTTCAAGCGAATCATCGACAACAGGTCGGTTGTAACGGTTTTCCAGCGCGACACGCGTGAACGAACTGAACACATCGAGGCGCGCCACCATCTGCGCGTCAAGAAGTATGGCCGGAATGTATGCACACAAATCATGCACGAGAGTCGTATAGATACGCTGTTCGATGATTGCGATACGGTCCTGCGCCGTCAGAATCTTTTCTTCATACTCCTTCAGCTCCTGTGTGATATAGCGCTCGGCGTTGACAAGTGTCTGCTTGCGAATCCATTCGGCGGGCACTTTGTCCTTGTGGGTATTCGTCACCTCGATATAGTAGCCGAACACATTGTTGTAGGCGACTTTAAGCGACGGTATGCCGGTCAATGCGCTCTCGCGCTGCTGTAGGCGCAGAAGATAGTCCTTGCCCTTGTAGGCTATTTCGCGGAGCTCGTCAAGTTCACTGTCGACACCATCCCTGATTACCGGCCCCCGGTTGATAGCCGTCGGCGGATCGGGATTGATTTCCTTTTCGATACGCTCGGCAATCCCTGTGCATGGATTCAGCTGTTCGCCGATGCTTTCGAGAGCCGGTTGTCCGGATTCGAGACAGATGTGGCGGATAGGTTCGATCATGGCCAGCGCATGGCGCAACTGCACGAGTTCGCGCGGGTTGACACGTCCGGCTGATACTTTCGCAATCAGACGTTCGAGATCTCCAATCTGCCCCAAGGCATCCTTCAGGGCATCGCGGCTATCAGGCGAGCGGAAGAAGTAGTCCACGATATCAAGACGCCGGTTTATCTCGCGCGAGTCCTTTAGGGGAAACAGTACCCAACGCCGCAACAGACGCGCACCCATCGGACTCACCGTGCGGTCAATCACATCAAGAAGACTCTTTCCGTCCTCGCTCATGGAGGCGACAAGTTCAAGATTGCGCACCGTGAATCGGTCGAGTCTGACAGCCTTCTCTTCCTCGACACGTGCGATAGAAGTGATGTGGGAAATCTGTGTGTGCTGCGTTATGTCGAGATAGTGAAGAATAGCTCCGGCAGCGACCACGGCCGCGTGCATGGCATGGATGCCGAAACCCTTCAGCGAATTTGTCTCAAACTGTTTGAGCAGACGGTCCATAGCCGCATCCTCCGTAAAAATCCAGTCGTCGAGTTCGAATGCAAGATAGTGTTCGGCGAAACTGTCCTCGATCAGACGTTTCTTCCCGCGCTCGACAAGCACTTCTTTCGGCGCGAAATTCGCGAGGAGTTTCTCGATGTAGTCAACCGACCCTTCAGCTGCGAGAAATTCGCCGGTCGAAATGTCAAGAAAGGCCACGCCGACATCCTGTTTGGTAAAATTCAGAGCCGCAAGGAAATTATTTTCCCTATTGTTGAGCAGAGTGTCGTTGATTGAGACTCCGGGAGTGACAAGCTCTGTGATGCCTCGCTTTACAAGCTTCTTCGTTGTCTTAGGATCCTCAAGCTGCTCACATATAGCCACACGCTTACCGGCTCTGACGAGCTTAGGCAGATAGGTGTCAAGTGCGTGATGTGGGAAACCGGCAAGCTCTACATATTGCGCCGAGCCGTTGGCACGACGGGTCAGAGTGATTCCAAGAATCTCTGAAGCCGCTATCGCATCCTCCGAAAATGTCTCGTAAAAGTCACCCACTCTGAACAGCAACACTGCATCCGGGTGCTTTTCTTTCATTGCCATATACTGTTTCATCAACGGAGTCTCAGCGATCTTCTTTGCCATGGTGCTTTATATCGTGTCTTAAATAAATCTTCGTTTGTCAAGGCCGATTCCGGGATTGTCAGGGGAAAAATCAACAGAAATTTTTAACAGCCTCTTGTTTCTGACTACAAATTTATAAACTTTCAGCCAAAAATTAAGGCCGGACAACGGCAGTATTGAACAAATATTTGTAATTTTGCTTTTCCATAATAGACAACCAAGCCGTTTTTCCGCGCGAAAATCCAGCTTTCATCGACAGTTTCCAACCTCAATATAAATCACCCTAATTTAAAACAGACACATTATGAAATCCAATTCCGTTATCTCTGCCGGGCTGATTGCCGTCGGGCTTGTGATTGTCGGCATTCTGCTGAAAGCCGGTATTGACAACATCGCGTTCCGCGACCGCGAAGTGACTGTCCGCGGACTTGCAGAGCGCGAAGTGCCGGCCGACCTCGTCACTTGGCCGATCACATATTCACTCGCCGGCAATGACCTCCAGACAATCTACAACAAAGTAAGCACCAACAACGACATTATCGTTAAATTCCTCACCTCCAACGGCATCAGTCAGGACGAGATTTCCGTAAATCCGCCCGACACTTACGACGCGACCTCAAACCGCTATCGATCAGATTCGTTCTCCTACAACTATTCCATCAACTGCACTGTCACCGTGACCACAAAAAAAGTGCAGAAGGTGCGCGAGCTGCTCAACCGCCAGTCAGAACTGCTCAAGGAAGGCATCGCCTTTTCCAACTCATATATCAACTATCAGTTCACCGGCCTCAACGCCATCAAACCTGAAATGATAGCTGAAGCTACCAAAAACGCCCGCGCCGCGGCCGACCAGTTTGCAGCCGACAGCGAAAGCCGTGTAGGAAAAATCAAGACCGCCTCACAGGGCCAGTTCTCAATCGACGACAGCGACTCCTCAACCCCATTCATAAAGAAAGTCCGCGTTGTCTCCACGATTGTCTACTATCTCGAAGACTGATTAAACGCATTTCAGAATTGATAGAACTAAATCAATATCCCCGGCTGAACTTTTCTCATCCGGGGATATTGATTTATTCATATTATCTATTGACGACGGAATCAATGTTTCCAATACTAATAAGATGACAAATAAGATAATGGGAATAATAGTGCCGGTAAAGAGGCTAACGGTTAGTGCCGATGAAAATCTTGAATGTCTTAGCGCCGTCGTATATTTTCATCGGAGTGATGTATGTAAAAAACGTAGCCAAATAGCATATAGTCCAACAACTGCCCGTTAAAAAATCAATCATCGACCAAGAGACATCTCTCGCCATGTTATTTCGCATTTTTTGTTGGCTGTGCGCGAAAAAGTCACTACATTTGTAGCTCTGATTTACAAAAACGAATAATTTCAACAATCTCTACATCATGACAGTAGTTGACCGTTTTTTAGAATACGTGAAGTTCGACACCCAGAGCGACGAACTCACAAACCTCACCCCCTCCACTCCGGGACAGATGATTTTCGCCCGGCATCTTGAAAAGGAACTCCGCGACATGGGCCTATCCGACATCACCCTTGATGACAACGGCTATCTCATGGCCACACTCAAAGGCAACACCGACAAGGAAGTCCCGACAATCGGATTTATCGCTCACCTCGACACATCGCCCGATCTCAGCGGCAAGCATGTAAGCCCTCGGATCGTAGAGGAATATGACGGCGGCGACATTATCCTTAACGCCTCTGCCGGAATAACACTCAGCCCCACTCAGTTCCCCGAGCTTCTCAACTACGTCGGACAGGATCTCATTGTAACCGACGGCAACACTCTCCTCGGAGCTGACGACAAGGCAGGCATAGCCGAAATCATCACCGCAGTCGACCACCTCATCAAGCATCCCCACATCAAGCACGGCGACATACGCATAGCGTTCAATCCGGACGAAGAAATCGGACAGGGCGCACATAAATTCGATGTCGACCTATTCGGCGCCGACTGGGGTTATACTATGGACGGCGGAGAAATCGGCGAACTCGAATATGAAAACTTCAACGCCGCAGTGGCCAAAATCACCTTCAAGGGACGCAACGTCCATCCCGGCTACGCCAAACACAAGATGATCAACTCAATCCGCATAGCCAACCAGTTTGTCATAATGCTCCCGCGCTGGGAAACTCCCGAACACACCGAAGGCTACGAGGGTTTCTATCATCTCATATCATTCGAAGGCTCGGTCGAAGAAACAGTGCTCACCTACATTGTCCGCGACCATGACCGCGACCGTTTCGAACGCCGCAAAAAGGAACTTGAACACCTCACCCGCAAAATCAACAACGAGTTCCCCGACTGCGCGTCAATCGAAATCAAGGACCAGTATTACAACATGCGTGAGAAAATCGAGCCTGTCATGCACATCATCGACGTAGCCGTACAGGCAATGAAAAATGTCGATGTCACACCCAAAGTGCAGCCGATCCGCGGTGGGACAGACGGTGCTCAGCTCTCGTTCAAGGGACTTCCCTGCCCCAACATCTTTGCGGGAGGTCTTAATTTCCACGGCCGTTATGAATTCGTGCCCATCCCCTCGATGGAAAAGGCCACGCAGGTGATTGTCGAGATTGCCCGTCTCGTCGCCGAGAAATAAAATTCACCCGTTAGATAATTGAAGACACTTGTAATAGTCACAGGTCCGACCGCAAGCGGAAAGACCTCACTCGCCATAGAGCTGGCCGAATCACTCGACACTGAAATAGTGTCGGCTGATTCGCGCCAGCTTTTTCGCGGACTGCCGATAGGTACAGCCGCACCGACTCCCGCCGAACTCGCCCGCGTCCGTCACCACCTCGTTGGAGTCCTTGACCTCCATGACTACTATTCGGCAGCCATGTTCGAGGAGGACGCACTCAGGATTCTCGACGAAATCTGGACTCGGAGCGACTACGCAGTGATGTGTGGCGGCTCGATGATGTATATCGACGCTATCACACGTGGCATCGACGAACTGCCCACAATCTCACCGGCCACACGAGCCGAAGCTATGGCCATATACGACAACGGCGGTCTCGAAGCCTTGTGCAGCTGTCTCGAACAGCTCGATCCCGATTATCTCGCCACGGCCGACCGCTCCAACCACAAGCGCCTCGTCCACGCCATAGAAATCTGCATGGAGGCCGGAGTTCCCTACTCCACCCTGCGCACAGGTCGGAAAAAGGAACGTCCCTTCCGCATAGTCAAACTCGCCATCAACCGGGAGCGCCAACAGCTGTTTGATAGAATCAACAGCCGCGTCGGAGTCATGATTTCCGAAGGACTCGAAGACGAAGCACGCGAACTCTTCCACCTCCGGCATCTCAACTCCCTCAACACCGTCGGCTATAAAGAGCTGTTTGCCATGATGGAAGGGAAGATGGACCGCGATACCGCAATAGCCCGCATAGCCAAAAACACCCGCGTATATGCAAAAAAACAGCTGCTCTGGCTGTCGAAAGACCCTGATGTCAGACTGCTCGACCCGACGCAACCGCTTATGGAGCAAGCGTTAAGATTTATTAAATAGCACGATGGAGCGAAACTAATCTTTTTTCATTAATTTTGCGCTCAGTTTTTTGCACGAATCTCTCCGTAATGTGCACAAGTCAAACATTAAACAACCACATAACAAAGACATCTACATGAAAGCCCGCGATTGCCTTAATTTATATTTTCAGGACGCAGTCAAAGAATACTGGGAGCTCCCGGCCTTTACGGACTTCGGCGGCATCACCCTTACCTACAAGGATGTAGCCCGCAAAATAGCAAAACTTCATCTCCTCTACGAAGCTGCCGGCATCCGTCCGGGCGACAAAGTGGTGTTGTGTTCAAAAAACAATTCAATGTGGTGTGTGGCCTTCATCGGCACACTCGCCTATGGAGCGGTCATAGTCCCCATTCTTCCCGATTTCAAATCTGACAACATCCAGCATCTCATCAACCACAGCGAGGCAAAACTCGCCATAATCGACGAAAACATCTGGGAAGACCTCAACCCCGAAAGCATGCCGACGCTTCTTGGCGCTCTGTCAGTGAAAGACTACTCGCTGATTGTCAGCAATGACGAGAAACTCACCTACGCACGTGGCCACCTCAACGAGCTCTTCGGCCAGCGCTATCCCGACCGCTTCACACCAAACGATGTCGTCTATCACGTCGACTCTAAAGAAGAACTCTGCCTCATCAGCTACACCTCCGGCTCGACAGGATTCTCCAAGGGAGTGATGCTCCCCTACCGCAGTCTTTGGTCCAACGTGCAGTTCTGCCTCGAAAATCTCCCCACCAATCCCGGCGACGGAGTTGTGTGCATGCTTCCGCTCGCCCACATGTATGGCCTTACCATCGACATGCTGCGCCCCTTCGTCAGCGGCAACCATATCCACATACTGACCCGCACCCCGTCTCCCCGCATAATCATGGAGGCATTCGCGAAAGTCAAGCCACGCTACATCGTCACCGTGCCGCTTATCATCGAGAAAATCATACGCACACGTGTCTTCCCGATGCTTGAAAAGCCTCTGATGAAACTCATGCTCATGGTTCCGTTTGTCGACGAACGCCTGCTCAGCAAAATCAAGGACCGCCTGACCGAGACCTTCGGTGGAAACGTCGAGGAAATCGTCATCGGCGGCGCAGGTCTCAACCGCGATGTCGAGCAATTCCTGAGACGCATAGGATTCCCCTACACCGTCGGCTACGGCATGACCGAATGTGGCCCGCTCATCTCCTACTCGCCCGCTACCGACAACCGCATGGCTTCGTGCGGACGCATCGTCGACCGTGTCGAAGCACGCATCGATTCCCCAGATCCGGCCAACAAACCGGGCATACTCTACGTGAAAGGCGAAAATGTGATGCTCGGCTACTACAAGAACCCCGAAGCGACCGAAGGCTGCATGGATGCCGACGGATGGCTCTCGACAGGCGACATCTGCAATCTTGACCACGACGGCTATCTCTACATACGTGGCCGTGACAAAAATATGATCCTCGGCCCTTCGGGACAGAACATATATCCCGAGGAAATCGAAGACAAACTCAACAACCTCCCCTACGTTGCCGAATCGCTAATAATCGATTCAGGCGAAGGCCGTCTCGTGGCGCTTATCTATCCCGACATCGAAAGCCTGACATCACAGGGTATGTCGGAAGAGGCCATCAACGGACTTATGGAAGAGAACATCAAGACTCTCAATTCGAATCTCCCCGCCTACTCTCAGGTGCAGCGCTTCAACCTCATGAACGAGGAATTTGAAAAGACACCAAAACGCTCGATCAAACGCTATCTCTATCAGCCGAAGTAATCCATACGGCAGATAAAACGGCCACGGGCCTGTATCAGTTCCGAAAACGGAGTGATACAGGCCCGTAATTTATATACCGAGTCTGACCATTATGAGCGATGGCAAGACGTATAATGTGAGTGTTGTTTTTAAGCACTTTAGCAGGTAAGATTCTAAATCTAAGCGTTGGCATTTTCGACAATAATTTGGAAATAAAAATTTGTTAAATACGAATTTTAGATTATTTCCGGTTATATTTAGAACAATCGAATATCCTCAAAAATGAGGCTGTTTTCGATATATGTTACTATCTTAAATGCCGATTGTTCAGTCTAATATGCAAAAAGAGAGGGGGTCTCACGACTGCCTCTCTCTCCATTCATCACATTATGCTTATTTAGTGCTATATTTTGTTTCAATAATAAATACTTTTCTAACATTTAATTTTTCTATATTTTCTCGCCGTGGGTCAAATGTAGCGGCTGGCTACAATATCCCAGTCGACAATCTTCCAAAGCTCCTTGAGAGCATCGAGCCGGCGGTTGCGGTAGTCGATATAATAGGCATGCTCCCACACATCGAAGACCAACAGCGGTGTCAGACCCTCGCAGAGAGGATTGCCGGCGTTTGAAGTCTGGGTTATGAACAGCTTTCCGTCCTTATCTTTCGAAAGCCACACCCAGCCGGAGCCGAAAATCGAAGCTCCCGCGTCTTCAAACTCTTTCTTGAACTGCTCGAACGAACCGAACTGCTCGTCGATAGCCTTGCGCAGATGGCCGTCAGGCTCATGACTGCCGTCGGGAGAGAAAGAGAAGAAATAGAATATATGATTCCACGCCTGAGATGCGTTGTTGAACAACGGGCCTGACGATGAAGTGATTATTTCCTCAAGCTCCATGTCCTCATATTGCGTGTCCTTGATGAGACGGTTGAGATTGTCTATATAGGCACGCTCATGCTTGCCGTAATGGTAATCTACTGTCTCTTTCGAAATCGAAGGCGCCAAGGCATCGTTCTTGTATGGTAAATCAGGGAGTGTATAAATCATAGTTTCGAGTCGTTTTTTAGATTGTTATACTCTAAAAACGCCACCACACGCCTTTAGTTCGGGCTTCATCTGTTAAATATCTTCAAGAAATGCTTCAAGTTACTATTTGCCAATCGGAAATATTCACGTAAATTTGCTGCGACATTCATCATCCACACTATCCTGTCGGACTCTTCTCCACACGACAACAACCTTCCAACCATGAGTTTCATACAGATTCCTTCCATATTCCGCAGCCCCTCGTTCGGAAACAGCATCCGCGACTGGGCAGCCATCATCGCCGGAATCGCCATCTATGCCATAGGCTTCACTGTGTTCATCCTCCCGCATCACATAGTCATCGGAGGAATGGCGGGTTTCAGCACACTTATATATTACGCCACCGGCGGACTGCTCCCGGTGGCAGTCGTCATGTACGGAACAAATATCATACTCCTCGTCTGCGGATATAAATATCTGGGCAGGGGCTTCGTCCTGCGTACGATCTTCGGCACGACAATGCTGTCGATGCTCATCGGTATGGTCGAAGGCTATTTCACATCCCACCCGCCTCTCGTCACCAGCACCCCGATGAGTGTCATGATGGGCGGAGTCCTCCTCGGACTTGGAATAGGCATATACTACAGCCACCACGGGACTACAGGCGGGACTGACATCGTGGCCGCAATCATGGCCCACAAGACAGATGTCAGTATGGGACGCGTAATGATGATAATCGACGTGACAATCGTGGCACTGTCATTCTTCCTCCCGTTTGACGGCGACATGGAAGCACGCATACAGGCACGCACAGAGACCATCATCTTCGGCCTCCTCGCCATAGTGCTCTACTCGTGGCTCGCCGACAAATACATAGCCCAAGGGAAGCAGACCATACAGTTCATCATCCTTTCCGAGAAGTGGGACGAGATGGCCTATCGCATCACCCATGAAACCGGACGCGGTGCAACCGTCTGGGACGCGCAGGGCTACTGGACAGGCAATGAGAAAAAAATGATGCTCGTCTGGTGTCGTCAGGGCGACGCTTACAATATATTCCGTATCGCACACGAAGTCGACCCGACAGCCTATGTCACCACATCTACAGTCCGGAGTGTCTACGGCAACGGCTTCGACCGCCTTAAAATCAAGAAAAAACAATAAAACGGCCGAATCACAGATTTCGAAAGTAAAAGTAAGGATGAAATAGAGTATATTTAAGGATTTGGGAATAGGTGGCTTCATTAGTCCTCGTTTGACCTTATTTGACCTTATTTTTGCATGGAAAATGAACATGTTTTTACATCGGTTTAAATCGCAGTAATCTTGATATATTTTACATATATTGAATTATAAAGAAACAGGGAGTGAATATTGATTCACTCCCTGTTTCTTTATAACGTCTTTTTATTAATAATAAAATCATAATCTTTTTTGTTTTCGACGTTTTGCATACCTGTAGTTCGCACCGCAGCAGTAACTTCTCCCCAATTAATAAAATAATCATCATAATATTTTATAGGATAGTCACTATAAGTTATTACATCATCTCTTGTAGGTGTCCTATTTACCAATTGTGATATGCGTTTAACTTCTAATTGAAGAGTTTTTTTATCCACTTCATATTTTTGTTTTTTTAATCGTTTTACTAAACTATTTTTTGCTTTTGGAGTTTCAGCATGTTTCCCAAAAGGATTAATACCAGCTTGTAAATCGACATGCCTTTTAATTGCTATATCATAGTATTTTGATGACAATTCAATGCCAAAATACTTACGTCCCAGCATTTCTGCACATAAGGAAGTAGTTCCTGAACCATTAAAAGGATCAAGAACCAAATCACCTTCATTTGTGAAAATGGAAATTAATCTTTCCATGAACATAGGAGGAAGTTGGGTTGGGTGATCTACTCTTTTGCTATTATGTTTTAGCCGATGAATATCCCACCATAAATTTGTAACTTGTGCTTTATCAATTATATTTTCTTTTGCTCGTTTTTTTATACATGAATTTCTTATACAATAAAACTCTTTATACGTATTAATGCTATTAATCTCTAAAGGAGAATGCTTTAAGTGGTAAAAAGGTAAATCATTAGCTTCTCCTTTAGTAAAACATATAACAGAGTAGTGAGCAGGCATAATCATTCTTACTGGAACACTTAATCCTTCCCAAACAATCCAATCTTGGAATTTTAATAATTTGTTTAAGCATTCAAAATGCCTAATAGCCCTTTGAGGTATATTTAGGATAGCGACAGTCTTACCCGGCTTAATGATACGAGCTAATTCCATAAGCCATTTATCACACCATTGGAAATATTCAATAATATCTATATCATCATTGCAGTTGTCATATTTTTTATTAACATTATATGGTGGGTCTGCAAAGCAAAAATCCACACTGTTTGATGGTAATTCCTTTAGAATTTTCAAACAGTCGTCGTTGATTATGACAGAATCAGTATTCCCTTTATAATTAAATGTTTCTATTTCACCAACAGGAATATTTATATTTTTATCAATCGTACAATCTGTATGCAAGTATTTGTTTGTTAGATCGAGGCATTTCAAATTTTTATATGGTGAAATACCAAAAATATCTCTTAATCTATCTATGATTAATGTGTCATTTTTATAATCTATTGCAATGTCACGCCATACATCAGACATTATCGTCCCATATTCGTGATAGAGGTGCTTTTTACCACCATAATCCTTTGTCGTTTTTTCACAAAATGGACAAAACGTATAAGCAATACGTGTTTTAGCATGTTTTAATGCCTCCTTATAACGTGTTATAACAGCTAATGCAGCGTGATGTTGTGGTAATTGTCCTTTTGTTGTATTAACTGGCTTTATCAACTTAACCCCTACCCATAATTTAATATAAGCTTTATTTGTTAGTTTAGACAAAAATTCTGCTATAAATAAAGGAGATGATAATATTGATATAGTGGCATTTTCTCCTAAATGTTCAATAAAAAAATTTAAGTCACTTATTATAGTATCTAAATTAGGGATATTTTTTAAAGAAGTATAATAAGGATACTTAATATAATACACATCTTCTATTGACTCAATAGGATTGGATAAACTTTCTATAGTCTTGATAGAAAGTCTATTTTCTAATTCACTTAAATGGGACATTTATTCATCAAGGCTTTTTAAAAATTCAATCAATTTATCTAACTCACTGTCACGAAATGAAACAGTACAATCACTGTATTGACAAATAGTTTTTAGTGCAGATTGTCGAGCAAAGTTTCCTGCGCCATCAATTACATATGCTATTTTATAGCCTTTAGAATGTAACAATTCTTGCCTCGATTGTGCCTGTCCTGCTTTTCTTTCTATTGTACTATTAGTTGTAACCTGAAAACTAACTTCTACAGCACAATAATTTCCTTTAGGAGATTTTGCAACGACATCAACAGACAATGTTGTACGTTCGTTTTGACTAACATCAGGAAGATGATCCTTGTTTATACGCCATTCCGGTAATTTTTCTTCTAAATATCGTTTCACATATATTTGAGCTAACTGCCCTAATGTATTTGCAGTAGCTCCACCTGTGATTCTACTAACCCAAATGTATCTTTGTTTAACAAATAATTCTAATTCCGTGGTTTTTCCTAATAATGAACCAATCATGCATTTATTAATAATATCTACAGGAAGTTCTTTATTTGTAATAGTTGCCCCTCCAAAAAGTAATAACATACAAATATCTTCCATCATTGGGGTTAAACTAACTTCCTTACTAAGTCCATTCCCATCAACATAAAGATTTTTATTACTCCATGATTTATTTGATGTTAAGGTTTGAAATTTATATGAGAATGTTTGCCCTTCCCAATTAAAAGTTAAAAATTCACCAAAAATAAGAGGCAATTCCTTTTTAAAACGCATTAAGGATTCTCCCCCAATATCAGAAAGAACCATTAAATGCTTTAAAAAAATATTACCTGACATGGATTTTGTAGACAACAAAGTTTGCTTCCAAATAAATGGATTTGCATCTGATATATTTAATAAGCTAATAAATTTGTCTTGTGTTTCTATTAGCTTGGGTATAATACTAATATCTTTCTCTTGAACGGCAATTTCTGCTGGCCAAAATTTGATAGCATTTTGCTCTAAATTCTCTATACTTCTCATTCTATATTGCTTTATTCATTTGCAAATTTAGCATTTTCTCTTTATATATAGCTCATTTCTTTATTAAATGAATGAGCTTTTCATCATTTGTAATTCGTCCGTGACAACCTGCTGGACTTCCTGCTTGACCCGGTTGTAATTTGCCTGTATTTCTTCCTGCATCTAGTCGTTCCCGGCCTTCCACACCCACAAACATACCCTGTGTTAAGTTGGATATTTTACTGGGCGGTATCATACTATCCATTTGCGTTCTGATAGAGGTTGATTTATCATTCCGGTTGATAGTCATGCTTTGGCGTTTTTGCAGTATCTTTCCGAAACGGTCTGAAAGCGTTTTTCACATCCGTCGGTCAACACACTACAGAGCACTTCAAGACAATTGAAAAAGCGAAGAGGCAACCCACGCATGGATTGCCTCTTCATTTTTATTGTTCATCTATCAGAGATGATTTCACATCGTCATACAGATGAAAATTTTATTCTTCCTCGGCAAACATCGGATCCCACGGCGGGAGGAGTGTGGGATTCTGCTTGAGAACTTCCTTGACCTTGGGAGTGATATACTTCTTGTTGACAACAAGGCGGAACATATATTCGTCAAACCACTTGTCGGTCATGATGAGATGTCCGTCGTTCGCACCATTTCCCCAGCTGTTTTCCACCATCCATTTCTTAGGAGTGTCGTTGGCATCGAGATCCACGGCGACGAGAGTCATCGCGTGTGACGAAGCCGACGAATGAGTGCGGATGCGGTCGGCCTTGTCCATGCCGAACTTAGTCCCGAACAATGAGTCATAGTCAAAATTGTCAATATCGAGCACACCTCTCTCTCGGTCAATGAACTTGCCGACATCGCATGAGAAATACATCGCATTCTCATCCTTTATGGAAGCGATGGCCATCTTCTTTATGTCATCGATAGGGAGGTTGACATATGTCCAGTTGTAGCCGTCGTAGCCGTGACGGTCAAACTCGATTTCATACAATTTATAGTATTCGCGGGTAGGATCGTTCATCAGCATCACATAATCGTTCTTCAGATCGTTTCCGGCAAACGTCTTGTAGAACGACTGCGGAGTGTAGGTCTCCGTGCTCACCACATTTCCGTCCTTGTCTCGGCGCGACCAAGTGAACTCCGTCGGCGGTTCACCGAGGTTAAGCGCAAGCATACGGTAAATTTCCTTAAGCATTTCCTTCTTGCGGGCAACGAGCGCCGAAGTGTTCTGTCCCGAAGCGGCGAGCTTGCGAAGCTCAAGGCCATCCTCGCGCAGCCGCAGACCGAGAAGACGGCGCATTGTCGAGGTCGACTTGCTACTGTTGCTCTCGCCCATCACTTCAATGGGAACCACACCATATTTCATAAGATTGTCGGCGATGCCTGTGTACTGGCCTCCGTCGCTGAGCGGATTGGAGAACAGCCAGTCGACCTTGCGGTCATCGGCAGGAAGTGAGGCCGTATCAATTATGCCCTGAAGGAAAAGATTTGATTTTTCAAGCTGATCCCAGAAAAAATTGTAGCTCTGCGAGAGTTCAAGTTTAGGAAGATCATGGTCGCGCATCATCTGGGCACGCAACACGTTGAGTCCCGTAAAAAGCCAGCAACGGCCCGACGAGCGCTGATTGGTTATCCCCTTACTCTTTACGCGGTGTGAGAACGTCGCATCGAAATTGTTCTTATTGCCATGATTGACAGCAAGCGAATTGATGTCATTGTTGGCAATGGCATTGTGAATCGCTTTATTGGCAGGAGTCTTCTCGTAGGCCGAGCGGAAATTTTCAATATCCGACTGTGAAATTCCACCAGTTTTGTCAGGTGTCGCGGCTAAAACCGACGGGAATGCCATCGAGAATGCAGCTCCGATAATAAATAGTGATTTTTTCATGGGCTGTGACTATTTGGTTAAATACTAC
>OLOD01000953.1_pt1 | contig 20448 bp, 10 predicted proteins | sample 1671921 | NCBI WGS metagenome assembly OLOD01 (sample SAMEA3136626, study PRJEB25190) | human gut metagenome | biome: human gut; feature: human-associated habitat; material: faeces | place: Austria | collected 2013
CCGCGACTATCTTCACATTGTATTATATATGAAATTTCTGCTTTTCGTCTCTTTAGTTCATCAAATTAGTATTTAAATATTTCCTCAGGTACTTTCCAGTATAGGATCTCGGTTCGTCTGCGACTTCTTCCGGGGTGCCGCAGGTTACCATCGTTCCGCCGCCTTCGCCGCCTTCTGGTCCCATATCTATGATGTAATCCGCTGTTTTGATTACTTCTAAGTTATGCTCAATGACGACAACGGTATTGCCGCCTTCTGTTAAACGCTGCAAGATATCTACTAATTTATGAACGTCTGCAAAGTGCAGTCCTGTTGTTGGCTCATCTAAGACGTAAATGGTCTTGCCGGTGCTCTGACGGCTTAATTCTGTCGCAAGCTTTACTCGCTGTGCTTCTCCACCGGAGAGGGTCGTGGATGGCTGCCCTAACTTAATGTAAGAGAGTCCTACATCTCGTAATGTTTCTATCTTTCTTCGAATCGATGGTACGCTCTCAAAGAATTCGCAGGCTTCATCGACGTTCATATCTAATACTTCAAAGATATTCTTGCCCTTATACTTTACTTCTAATGTTTCTCTGTTATACCGCTTTCCATGACAAACTTCACAAGGGACATATACATCCGGAAGAAACTGCATTTCAATCTTTAAAATACCGTCACCGGCACAGGCTTCACAGCGGCCTCCCTTTTTATTGAAGCTGAAGCGTCCTTTATCGTATCCTCTTGCTTTGGCATCTTTTGTCATGGCAAATAGTTCCCGGATATGATCGAACACGCCTGTATAGGTTGCCGGATTAGAACGAGGGGTACGGCCGATTGGAGACTGATCGATATTGATGATCTTATCTAACTGTTCTGTTCCTTCGATTTCTTTATGTTTACCTGGCTTGATCCGGGCCCGGTTTAATACACAGGCAAGCTTCTTATAGAGAATCTCATTGACAAGGGAACTCTTTCCGGAGCCGGAGACTCCTGTGACACAGGTAAATACACCTAATGGGAACTTTACATCAATATTCTTTAAATTATTTTCCTGTGCGCCTTTTACGGTGAGATAGCCTTGTGGCTGTCTGCGTACTTCCGGAACCGGAATCTTCCTTTTCCCGCTAAGGTAGGCACCGGTAATCGAGTTTGGATTATCCATCAGTTCCTGTGCTGTTCCGATTGCAACGACTTCTCCACCATTCTCGCCTGCTAACGGTCCGATATCCACTATACAATCTGCTTCTCGCATCGTATCTTCATCATGTTCTACGACAATGAGGGAATTCCCCAGGTCACGCAGGCGCTTTAAGGCTGAAATAAGCTTATCATTATCTCTTTGATGTAGTCCGATACTTGGTTCATCAAGAATATATGCTACACCGACAAGCCCGGAACCGATCTGGGTTGCAAGACGGATTCGCTGTGCTTCTCCACCAGAAAGGGTTCCTGTTGGCTGGGAAAGGCTTAAATAGTCAAGACCGACATCATTCAAGAAGCCGATTCGTCCACGTATTTCTCTTAATACCTGCTTTCCGATCAACTGTTGTCTTTCGGTAAGCTGAATCTCATTAAAATAAGAAATCAAACGCTTTACAGAAAGCTTTGTAAGCTCAGAGATGTTGTACTCTCCTACTGTTACTGCTAATGACTCTGGCTTTAAACGCTGTCCATGACAACTATCGCATGGTGTTACCGTCATAAAGTTCTCATACTCTGCTCTCTGGCGTTCTGAATGATTCTCTCTGTAGCGGCGCTGCACGTTACGGATCAGCCCTTCAAACGCAACATCATATATACCTTCTCCGCGCTTTCCTTTATAATACACCTTTACTTCATGACCATTGGTTCCATGAATAATCACATCCTGTGCTTCCTGACTCAGATCACAAAATGGTGTATTTAGATCAAAATGATATTCTTTTGCTAATGCATCAAGAATCGCTCTTGTGTAACTCTTGGCGTCTGTACAGGACTGCCACCCCATCACTGTGATTGCTCCATCTGCGATGCTTAATTTTTTATCTGGAATCATAAGATCAATGTCAAATTCCATCTTAAAACCAAGTCCATGACAGACCGGACAGGCACCAAACGGATTATTAAAAGAAAAACTTCTTGGTTCAATCTCGTCGATACTGATTCCACAGTCCGGACAGGAAAAACTCTGACTGAAGTTCAGCTGTTCTTTCCCAACGACATCAACAAGAAGAATTCCTCCAGTAAGCTTCATTACTGTTTCGATCGAATCTGTCAGACGATTCTCAATTCCTTCCTTTATCATAAGGCGGTCTACGATAATTTCAATATTATGCTTCTTATTCTTCTCTAACTGAATCTCTTCCGACAGATCATAAAGATTCCCGTCAATGCGAACACGCACATAGCCGCTCTTCTTCGCATCCTTTAAAATCTTGACATGCTCGCCCTTTCTTCCTCTTACAATCGGTGCCAGCAGCTGAATCTTCGTTCTGTCCGGAAGCTTCATCAAAATATCTACAATCTGGTCTACCGTCTGCTTGGAAATGACCTTCCCACACTTTGGACAGTGCGGAATTCCAACTCTTGCATAAAGAAGTCTCAAATAATCATAAATTTCCGTTACGGTACCAACCGTAGATCGTGGATTCCGGTTCGTAGACTTCTGATCGATTGAAATCGCAGGAGATAATCCCTGAATATCGTCTACATCCGGTTTTTCCATCTGTCCTAAGAACTGTCTTGCATAAGAAGAAAGTGACTCCATATATCGCCGCTGTCCTTCCGCATAAATCGTATCAAATGCCAGGGATGACTTACCGGAACCCGAAAGTCCTGTCAGTACTACAAATTCATTCCTTGGTATATCTATATTAATATTCTTAAGGTTGTGCTCCCGCGCCCCTCGAATACGAATGTACTCCTTCTTTTCACTCATTCACTTTATCCTTTCCCAATTAGATATATCTCTTTATCAAATGCAGCTCTCTTAATTCAAGAATGCCCCTGCTTTCTTGCTCTCCACCTACAGAGGTGGAGTCATCTCATATCTGATATATCTCTTTCAAATGTATCTCTCTTAAAATCAAAAATCTATTAATCCTCATAATCCCGCAGTGCGATCTTGTACTTCTTCAGTTCATCTCGAAGCTCTGCTGCCTCTTCGAAGTTCAGCTCTGCTGCTGCCTTATTCATCTTCTTTGTGAGCTTTGCTATCATTTCCGTAAGCTCTTTACGGTTCATAGATTCTCTGTCTTTCTTTAAAGCACTGCCTTTTGTATGCTTTCCACCAATACCATCCATGCTATCATCACTGTCATTCGTAATTGAGATAACATCACGTACCGCCTTCTGAATCGTTGTCGGAGTAATGCCATGTTCCTCATTATAGGCCATCTGAATCTCACGACGGCGCTTCGTCTCTGTGATTGCCGCACGCATAGAATCTGTGATCGTATCACCATACATAATAACGTGACCTTCTGCGTTTCTCGCAGCACGACCAACCGTCTGCACAAGAGATGTTTCCGAACGTAAAAATCCCTCTTTATCCGCATCAAGAATCGCGATAAGTGTCACTTCCGGAATATCGAGACCCTCTCTTAAAAGGTTGATTCCTACAAGAACATCAAATACATCCATCCGCAGATCTCGTACAATCTCAATTCGCTCTAACGTATCAATATCAGAATGTAGATACTTGACACGAATATCGAGTTCCTTCATATAGGCGGTCAGATCTTCTGCCATCCGCTTCGTTAAAGTAGTCACCAGGACCTTATGCTTCTTCTCTACTTCCTTATTAATCTCACTGATCAGATCATCAATCTGCCCCTCCACCGGGCGAACATCGATCGGCGGATCAAGAAGACCTGTCGGACGGATAATCTGCTCCGCACGAAGCATCTCATGCTCCCCTTCGTAAACATTCGGTGTCGCAGAAACAAATAGCATCTGATCAATTCGTTCTTCAAATTCATCAAAATTAAGCGGACGGTTATCAAGAGCAGACGGCAAACGGAATCCAAAATCAACTAATGTCTGCTTTCTGGAACGGTCCCCGGCATACATCCCTCTTACCTGCGGAATCGTGATATGGGACTCATCCACGATCATAAGAAAGTCATCTCCAAAGAAATCAATCAGCGTATATGGCGCTTTCCCAGGCTCTAATCCGGTAAGATGTCTGGAATAATTCTCGATTCCGGAACAAAAACCAGTCTCCTTCAGCATCTCCATATCAAAGTTCGTCCGCTCGGAAATCCGCTGTGCCTCCAAAAGCTGGTCATTCTCCTTAAAATACTCTACTCTTTCATCGAGTTCTTCCTTAATCGTCTTCACTGCACGCTCAATCTGCTCCTGTGGCACAACATAATGAGAAGCCGGGAAAATCGCCGCAAAATTAAGACTTGCCTTAATCTCACCTGTCAGTACATCCACCTGCATGATTCGGTCAATCTCATCACCAAAAAATTCAATATGAATCGCATCCTCAAAAGTAGAAACAGGAACAACCTCCAGTACATCTCCGCGTACACGAAAACTTCCTCTCTTAAAATCAAGTTCATTACGTACATACTGAATATCAATCAGCCGACGGACAACTTCATCCCTGTCAATCTCCATCCCCGGACGCAGTGAGATCATCATCTTCGCATAATCATTCTTACTACCGATTCCATAAATACAGGAAACAGAAGAAACAACAATAACATCCTTCCGCTCGATCAAAGCCGCTGTCGCACTATGACGCAGCTTATCAATCTCATCATTAATCGAAGAATCCTTCTCTATATACGTATCTGTAGAAGGAACATAGGCTTCCGGCTGATAATAATCATAATAAGAGACAAAATACTCCACTGCATTATGCGGAAAAAATGCCTTAAACTCACTATAAAGCTGTGCTGCCAGCGTCTTATTATGCGCTAAAATCAACGTCGGCTTATTCAACTGTGCAATAACATTCGCCATAGTAAATGTCTTACCGGAACCGGTAACACCAAGCAAAGTCTCAAACTGATTCCCTTCTTTAAACCCTTCTACCAGTTGTTCGATCGCCTGCGGCTGATCACCGGTCGGCGCAAACTCAGACACTAATTCAAAATGATCCATGAAGCATCTTACCTCCCTCTTCATCGTAGTATGCTTCCGATTATATCAAATATACGAACAAATGTACATACCAAAATCCAAATATTTGTTCTGATTTAATGTCTTCTTCTCCATCTTCTCAACATATTTTTGCTCTGACTTTCGAAGTTTGGGAAATGCCGCCTGTATCCCTTCTATTATCATTCCTTACGCCCCTTTGTAGTAAAACTACAAAAAGTATAATTGATGCATGTCAACTTCCTTCGTTATTCTTGTAAACTTTTATTTACAAAAAAGGATTGTACCCCAAAAAGTACAATCCCTTCTCTATTATACTCCTGCCAAAATATAGGAACATTATCTATCTGTACCACATACCACAGGATAACTCAAATTTTATTCACTTTTCTTTTTTCTTATTATAAGGAAAATAATAACTACTGCTGCAACTACTCCAATAATAATCCATGTCTTGATTGGTGTTGTATCACCGGTCTTTCCACCAGTTGATGTCCTTGATGTTGTATTTGGCGTATGCTTTTCTTTTTCTTTTTCTTTCTCCGTAGATGTTGTCTCTTCCTCAGAAGAAGATTCACTCTCTTCTTCTTTGATCGTATTCGTAAGAGTAATACTTCCTTTTGTATTCTCCATAGAAAGTTCTACATTACCCTCTCCACTGATCTCATAAGCAAAATTATCGGAATCAAGCGCATTACCGTTTGCATCTGTTTCTTCAATAACAAATGTCTTTGTCTTACTTGTATCTGCATCTACCGGAAGCGCTACTGTTACTGTATCATTCTGTTTTAACTGTACCGTCTGGATTAAGGTCTGGCTTAAATTATCAGAAGTGCCTGTCTGTTCATAGACAGATGCATAAAATGTATCATTCGTTGTTGTCTGCTGACCATTCTTTACGACATTTTTCTTAATAGAAAGCTCTGCCTCAACTAAGAACTCATCCGGAATTTCGGCAAACATATTACAAATCTTCAGATTTGCCTTCGGATGCCCCTCAAGCTGTATCTTATTATCTGTAGAATTATTCTTTCCGTCTCCTATCACGCATTTATATGTTCTGTCATACTGTTCCGTATGACTATCTCCCATAATATATGGTTTTCCATTTTCATCCGTTTCAAATACATAGTATGTTCCATCTGGAAGATTATCATACTTTACTGTCGAACTGCTCGTTCCCTTAAACTTTAATTCTTTCACATAATCTTTACGACACGGAATCGTTCCGTCCGCATCACAGAACAAACCAACATAATAGCTTGCATCCGGTGCCTGCAGATAAAGAAGCTTCCCTGTGTCCGGATTCATATAAGCTAAATACTTCGTCACTTCCAAAGATCCCTGTTTATTGCTTACACCTTTCGTATAAGTTACCACATCATAAATCCAGTTTTCTCCATCTTCCATATATGGAATCGCAACTAAGAACGGAGAAAATGTTCCATAAGAAGCTCCATCCGCTTCTTCCACAAGATACATTCCCTGTGGCAGATTTGTAAAACTCACTTTACCATTCCTGTCTGTCTTCTTTGTTGTTGCTGTAATACCGGACTTTCCAATTGTTGCTGAAAGCTTTTTGGCTGCATTTAAATTCTTATCACTTGTCGTAATATCATTCACATCCACACCCGTAGACGATAAGGAACTATTAATATCAAAAGAAATATTTATTCTATCATGATTGATAGATGCAATCTGATACACACTAACCGATACCCCTTCTTTGTTCGTTACTGTGTCATCTAACTTTACATCATCTAAATTAATTGTGATACTTCCTTTTTTGTCTTTATCGTAACTATCTGCTGCTTTAATCTGAGCCGGAATCAATAGACCGGCTGTTACTGCAATCGCAGATAAAAATGTTATAAGATATCTACAGCACTTCTTCCTCAAGTTTGATTTCATTCTTTTGCCTCCTTTAATGATGATTACTTTATGTTATATTCTTCTTCCGCCTGCGCTTCTTCACATTTCTTTGCCAAAAACAGCGAATCAGGAAGTAAATAATAAAAAATACTAATACATCCGTAGAAATCAAAAATACTTTCTGCTTCATCAGCCACTTCCATAAAGTATCCTTCTGGGAATTCGTATTCTCCTTTTCTTTATAAGGTACTCTCTTTGCATGAACTAATAAGCGGTGGGTGTTAATCCCATAAGGCGTGCAGGTTACTAACGTTATCCTGTCCCTGCCTCTCGCAATCGCAAGATGTCCTGTTTCTTCCGGCTTCACTGTTTCTACATGAAACACTTTGTATGCTAATGTTTCTCCGAGGATATGAATATAAAATTCATCATCTCTTTCCAACTGATCTAAATTAGAAAAAAGTTCTGCACTCGGCAATCCCCGATGCCCTGTTAAAACCGCATGCGTATTCTTTCCACCAATGGGCATGGAAGAACCTTCCAGATGTCCGATTCCTTTTTCCAATACTTCCTGTGATGTCCCATGATAAATCGGAAGATAAAGAGAAATCTTAGGAATCTCCAACGCTCCCATAACACCGCTTTCTTCCATATTCAATACGCGATTATATACACTGTCTGACTTCTTTGCCTCCTGCGAAAATGCATCCAAAAGCTGCGGATTCTCCTTGGCTAACATTATATTATACGCCTGTGCTTCTTCCAAATACTTCTTACGTCTTTCTTTATCCATCGTATGAACAGTATGATCGTAAGACTCAATGACTTTTCCCTCATGAATCTGATTATATAATGTCCCAAATACCGGATAATTCAATGTGACATATCCTGCTGCAAAAAGCAGGATGATCAGCATTCCTAATATCTTACTTTTCATTTCGCCTAACCTGTTTTTTCCTTTGTTTCTTTTTCCTTTGCTTCTTTTTCGAGCTTGATTTTATGTGGAAGTAATACCATAATAAAATTATTAAAACAACTGCAAGTACGATTACAAGAGCATACGCTTTCCACATAGAATTACTTTTTTTCTTTGTTTTTTCCTTCTTTTTTGCTTCCTTATACGGAACTCTCTCTCCGCGTACAAGAAGTCTGTGACTGTTAATTCCGTATGGAGTACATGTTACTAATGTTACATAGTCTTTATTTCTATTAATTAACAGATCAGATATATTCTCCGGCAAAACAACCTTAATCTGATTCACTTCATAAGCCAGTATGCGATTTAATACATGGATGTAAAAGATATCCCCTTCCTTTACTTCTGTGATATTATCAAACATTTTTGCAGACGGCAAACCGGTATGTGCCGAAATAATTGAATGGATTCCCTTTCCTCCTACAGGAAAAGAACTATTTTCAAGATGTCCTGCTCCTTTTTCTAATGCCTTACTATCTGTTCCATGATAAATTGGCAGGTACACGTCAATGGACGGTATCTCTACCGCTCCCATGACACCATCACCTGCGATATTTAACAAATTATCGTAATCTTCATTCTGCCTCTCCACTGCATCTGGATCAAATGGATCTGTCAATACAACATTCCCAAGAAGCTTCCTATTATATTCTCTTGCCTTCTCCAGTGCCTTATTAATTTCTTTTTGCGACATCTGTGCTGCTTTCTTATCATAATTATCAACCACCTGCCCCTGATGCCGACTAATATACCAATCACTAAATACCGGATACAGCGTAATACTTAATCCTGCCAAAAAGAACAGGCATAATGCTATATTTATAATCTTTTGTTTCATCCTGTTCCCACCTTGTTGTAATCATGGGGAAGTCATATGAGGCTTCCCCATAAGCTGCCTTTCGGCATTATCATTATCTAAAGACAACTTACTATATTTTACCTTAATTAATATGTCTTGCCTTCTTCTTTTTTCAAGACTTTTTAAGCTCTTCCGTTATTATGCTCTTTTTTTCTTAGAAGTAATAAGAAGAAGTACTGCACCTGCCATAATTACAAGACCGCCAATCGTGAAAAGATAAGTACCCATACCACCGGTTGCTGGGAGGTTGAAACCGCTCTTGTTTTCAAGACCAACTGGAACCATACCATTTTCCACCTTTTCTTTAACTGAAGTTCCATCTACAGTTGCATCTTTTAAACTTCCATCTTCATTAGCTGTAATTACGATTGTGATAGGGTTTTTCGCCAGACTATATCCTTTTGGAGATTTTGTTTCCTGTAAAGTATAGGTACCAGCCTTCAAGCCTTTAATAATTAATTTACCTTTATTTTTTTCTACTGTTATTGTTTCAAATTCTTTTGTTGTCTCTCCATTAATCTCGACTTTAGTACCATTAACCATAAGATTAATCATCTGACCATTTATTGCTGTTAAGGTAAAGTTTGCTCCATCTAAACCATAGCTATCTGTTGTTTTATCACCAGTCTTAGTCAAGTCAATGCCATAGGTGTAAACCTTTTTCTCTGTTGTAGCAGAATCAACTGTCTCGCCTGGTTTATTTTGATAGGTAATACCTGCTGTATTTGTATTAATATATACTGCATTTTCATTTACCTGTGCATAGTAAGTTACTTCAACATTTTTACCTTGATAATCTTTGTTTTCTAAGAAAGCTTTTTTAAAGCGAACCTCAAATGTTTTATCTCTTAATCCTGTTCTAACTAATTCATAAGTACCTGTACCTTCATTAATTTCTGTAGTTCCTACAGTTACTTTCAATGTATGAGATCCATCATTTACAAAAGATAATCCATCACTCATTTTATCATAAATATTAAATATAGGATCTTTATACTCTGTTCCATACTTTGGAACTTGTGTCTTAATCTTATATTCAACGTATCCACCAATATATGCTGTCTTATCTGTAGTAATAATTTCCTTTTCTACAGACATCTTGCTATTCTTTGGCTGCGCTACGATATCATAAACAAAACTTGTTCCTTCTGCATTTTCTTCAGTATTATTTTTATCATAATTATTTGTTGATGGTACAGATACAATAAATGGTTTACTTGCCACATAGTTCTCTGGAGTTTCTGTTTCTTTTACAAGATAGACACCTAATGGAAGTTCTGTTTTTCCTGTAGAACCGTTATTATCTTTATTAGAAGGTGCACTGGTTGCTGTTGCAACAACATTCGTAATATCAGCTAAATCATCAATCTTAGATTCCCATACAGAAGATGGAAGGTTATTTAAATTCTTAGCTGTTCCATCATCATCTAATACCGTTTGATAACCACTTTCTACTGTATACTCCCAGCCTTTCCCTTCTGTGTTCGTAATAGATGCAATTTTATAAAAAGAAAATTTTGCACCTGATAGATATTCGCTTTCAGTCTCACCATTCTTTATAATTTCTACTGTTCCCTTTCCACTCGCTACATCCGCATTCGCCATCGCCGGAAGCAATATAACCACCATCATCACTGCTGTTGTAATTGCTAATAATTTCTTCCATAACTTCTTCATATTCGTTCCCCGCTTTCTTTGTTATTTTCTGAAATATAAGCTATTTGTTTCCGAGCATCCTTTATATATATGGGGCAGATGAGCCCCATTATATTAAAATCAAAGATGATGTAAAGGTTTATATGGTTCTTTTTCTCTTACGAATACCATACCAGCCTCCGGCTATGATCATTATCACAACACCGAAGATTGTAGCGCGGAAGCCTCCGCCGGCTGCTGGCATATCGAAGAGTTTGTTGTTGGTTATCTCCATTTTCAAATCATAATAATATGTATTCTCATCTCCTACTACTGTATATCCAGAGTTTGTACTTTCTCCCTCTGTCGTTCCTACTACAGCAGTAATTGGATTCACTAATAAGTTATAATTTGCTGGCGCCTTTGTTTCTGTTATTACATATTCTCCTGGAAGTAAGTCAGAAATAGTGATAACACCTTTATTCTCTCCTCCTGATGGTGTCGTAACAGTTTGTTCATAATTACCTAGTCCTGTTATCTTAAATTCTGCACCACCAAGTTTTTCTTTATTGGCATTATTCTTTGTAATCTCGATACTTCCTCTTTGTAATGTGTTAACAACCGAAACGGTCTTTTCTTCTATTCCTTCCGTAATCTCCGTTTTTTCTGAATAAGTTACCTGATAAATATAATCTCCAAGCTTAATATATTCTTCGCTATCTACTAGATTGTAATTATTTTCCCCTTTTTTCACAACCTCTCTTACTCTATAATCCGAAAGATTATGATTACCTGGAACTTCAAATTCACAGGTCCATTGATTGGTCGAATCTGTCGCATTTACTTGTTTCGCTTGTTCTGGCTGAGCAGCATTTTGATAATATAATCCTAATATTGTGCTTTCTGGTTTTAAATCATCTTCTAAATCAGGAAAATCAGAATTCTCCTCTCCTGTTCCATCCGATTTTTTAGAATCTTTCCACTGTTTTTCTGCCTTTATCACTTTATAATTTTTACGATTTGTAACAAGTACAGAAGCATCCTTTCCTAATTCAATCGTTCCCGCTGCAGTATACTCCTTAGATGTATCCGCATCTTTACACCCACTTACTGTTATCGTTGGCACTTTGTATTCCTGATTATTCAGACCTATCTCTTTAATCTTAAACTTTGTGCCAGAAAGAATCTGCGTTATGCTGACGGTATATCCTACAGGAATCCCTGCAACCTTACCAGTAGAGTCTGTATCTCCTGCTACTTCCACCTTTCCAGACTCCAACGCTCTTAATTTTCCATTCTCATTCTTATAGTAAATTGTCTCCGTCTTATTCTCCCCTCTATCATTTACACAATATAAATAATATGGGCCTACATATGGAACCAATTTTCCTTCCGTACTTGTTAAGTAGATCTCAAAGCTAAACGTACCGTCTGGCATCTGCCCTTCCTGCATCGCTTTGGTTATACGCAGCTCTCTTTTATTGGCTGCAGAACAATTATTTGTGAATACAACTAATCTTCGATTCTCAGCTACTTCTTTAGAAGTACGGATATCTCTGACTTCTTTTCCTTTCTCAGATTCATTCTCCTTATACTCTCTATAAGTGACATCATTAATTTTTATGTCATCGTACTCTTCTGACTTTACACCGATTTCCTCGACATAATATTTTTGATTATCCTTTAATCCAGAAAATGTCGCTTTTTGCCCTGGTTTTAAATAAAATGCTCCATCATCATCGAAAGTTACATCAATACCATCCGCCATCTTTGCTGCTTTTAGTACCTCATAAGTATTTTCTTCAAATGTTTCATCCCCTTTAGATTTCTGTGCATATACTTTAAATTTAAACTTAACATTTGCATATTTCTCTTTATCAGTATTGGAAAGTTCTTTCTTTACTTCAATCGAACCCTCTGGAACAACCGGAAGATTAAACTTCATATGAAGATTAGAAGCACCTGCGCCTCTCTCAAAGTAAAACATACGCATCGTATGGCTGGAATAATCTTTGAAAGTATCTCCTTTGAAATAATCACTAACTTTATTATCATTCCATGCAGTTCCATCTGGGAAGTAACCTGCCTCTTTAAATAATTCCTTAATCGTGGTAGTAGATTCCGCTGGTGTTCCACCTGTCACACAATCTTTCCATGAAACTATACCCGTTGCAAAGTTAATCTTACCGGAATGTGCATCGTGAATACCACCAATATCAAGAACTAATGTCCCATCTATAAAAACCCACATATCATCATCGCCGTTGAATTCATAGACCATTGGCTCTTTTTGTCCATTTTCTGTGACCTGTCCATTCTTCTGCTGAACAAAGTTGGCTGATACTTCCATTCCAAAATAGTAATTTGGAGTTCCGTTTACCAGATATAACTTTTCTTCTTTTCTTGGAGCAGTATCTGTCAAGGCCTTTCCGTCTTCATCATACAAATTTTTATTGGTTGAAAAACGGCCAGCACTGATGGAATTATACGGCATGAAATTACCACGTTTATAAAAATACTTATCCTCATTTGTAGGTGTTCCTATCTGCTTATATACCTTAAAATCCTTTGTTGAACCCGAACTGCTGGTATCTAAATAGGCATAATTTTCAAAACTACTGTATTCATAGTATCCTGTATTAGCATAGATACTCTTGATAAATAAGTTGTTTGTTTCTGTTGCCCCACTAAATAAGCCAGACAGACTTTTTGCACCATTTTTTGCTATCGGATAACCATCTGTCCCCAAACGTCTTTCCAGCAAGTTCTTTTTAATAGTTCCATTACCGTAACCGCCACCTAAGCTAATCGAAGTGTTTCCATTTGTAAGAGAGGAATTTTGCGAGTCTGATGCCAAGTCTATCATTTTAATCTTGATTCCCTTAGATGCGCTGTCCACCGTTTCAACTTCTGATAACATTTCTGTATAAACAAAATATACTTTTTTATCATCCAGATATTCCCATTCACTTTCAGATTGACTCTGGTACCAAACACTATTATTATGTAAATTTAATGAAGAAATCTGTGTTCCATTATTTCTATTATAAGTTTTATCGTTATCCAAAACGACTGCTTTATCAAATTGATACTTCTTACCGCTCTTATCCGTCAATTCACAATACTTATTATACTTATCATCAGATGTTATACTTGAAATATTAAAGGTACCTTCCGAAACTTCTAAATTACTTAATGCGGAATCTTGTAATTCAATTATTTCTCCGCTTTCACTAACAATATTCACTTCTGTATTAACGCTGGTATTTGAAGTCCATGTAATTGTAAATGTAGAAAAACTTTCTGTCTCAAATTCCACAGTTTTTACTTCCTTATCATCATTAGTTTGAATATCTTTTAACTGCTTATTTTTAGACATATCTACAATATTTTTTACTTTGCCTTCTTCATCTTCTTCAAGATGCATTACTGTAACTGCTGTATTGGCTAAGTTTTTATCATTTTTAAGTTCTTCTGGTATAGCGGTCTTATTATATTCTATGGAAACCTGTACTTTGCCATTTGGCTCAATCTTGTTTCTATTGTTATCAACAAATGAAATATCATAAGCAAGAAAACCTGCAATACTATAACTCTTATCTGTGGTTTTATCTATAAGCTGCTGTTTCACATCTTCATATTTCTCTGCTGTATTTTTATTATCCTTTTCAATTGCTGTTACCTGTAACTTTGCATCTTCCGGCAGATCTGTTTCGTTCTCTGCTGTAACCGTCACATTGATCTCATCACTCTTATATTCCCGTATTATAGAAGCTGCTTTTGCTGTCTGCTCAGTACTTTGTGCCTCCTTTGTTTTTGATGTTCCATCCAGATCTTTTGCTATCTCGCCGCCTTTGGTATCTTTTACCAATGTAAATCGGTACATACCGCCGGTACTGCTGTCTGTTGTACTAATTACGTCTATGTAATAATCATTCGCATCTGTATTTGCGATAATGCTCCCTGCATTATTGCAGACTGTTGTCATATGCCATCCGTCTGTAAGAATGGATAGACCCTTAGCTGATGTTCTCTGTGTATAATGCGCAGCAGTCCTTTCGTGGAAGGTGCCGGCATCCGCTGAAGCTCCTGTCCAGAATGCAAGATAATCCATGTAATTATTATCTGTCAGCTCTGTATCTTTTGGATAAACAAAGACAAACATGTTATCCTTTGCATAGATATTCTCACTGTCTGTGATTGTCTTTAATGTATATGCATACCTACTTCTGTTCTTATCTGTTATCGTAAATTCTCCACGAATGCGAGTGATTGTTGTATCTTTCCCTGCTTTTCCTTCGTTCTTCCACAGGGCAGAATCATATAACTTTCCATCCTTTGCCGTTACTCTGCCGTTCTTTAAAGACGTGGCTATGTGCTTACCATAAGAACGAGAACCGTTCCATACCTGGCTGTCATTCTCAAGAGAAAGATCAATATCCGCGATATCACTCCATGTCCATTCCAGCGCCTTCTTCCCTGTTTTATCTTTCAATACAAGCGGAGTCTTGGAACGTGTCCAGAATTCTATCGGAACATTTCCGTTTTCCTTACTCTGAATCTGTGTCTGTGCCGCTGTGATCATTGCCGGATATAAAGTTGTAATATCATTACCTTTTATATCAGATACGGTCGTGTAAGTAAGAATAACATAAGAAGCAAGTCTCTTTGTCATAAACTGCATCTCATCACTGCCTGTTTTTACTGCATCAATATTCTTAACTTATCCATCTTCCGTCACCTGATAAATGAGTGTATTCTGCGTATTTTTAGTTCCGAGATTAGAAAGAGTTACCTGCATACTTTCAGATGAATCGACTCTCTCTCCGCTTAAGATAAAGGAAAAATCATAGGCTTTTAAAGAGTCTACAAGCTGCTTGTTCTCCTCACCGACTGCCTTATTCATAATCTGGTTCTTTATCTTATTCTCTATTTTTTTCTGTTTTACATATAATTCTGCATGATCAGAAAGAGCCTCCGCATCCTTTAATGTTATCTTTGCATAAATAGATGCGCTTTTATATATGTACTCTGTCTTTGTATCCTTCTCTTCTTTTTCTTCTTTTTTCTCTTCATTTTTGTCCGGTTCTCTTACTTTAGAGGTAGAAGGAGCAACACTTTTAGCCCCAGATACGACCTCATTCTTTTGCTTATTGTTCTGTGGCTCCTCAGTCTCAGAACGCTCCGTCGTACCTGCGGCACTTCTTTCTTTTTCTGTATTCTCTTCTTTCACTGCTGTGTCTGAATGACTGGATGAACTCTGCTGTCCGCCAGCCTCCTCCGACATCTGCTCATGATCTTGCACAGCTTCTTTCTGTGCAGTTTCTTCCTGTGCTGACTCTTTCTGTGCTTTCTCCTGGGTTTTCTGTGATTGTTCCGCTGCAGCTGTAACTTGCTCCTGTGTCCCTTCAGAAGCAAATCCAACAACATCTGGTGTACCTGTCACCAATAATGCTGCAACTAATAACATCGTAACAAGCTGCTTCCATCGTTTCTGGCTGTCCTTTACTTTCTTCATAATGTTTTCCCCGCTTTCTCTTAGATCGTTCTATGTTCTGAATTGCTGTCCTCAATTACCATTACTCTCTAATCTGAATTAAAACATTTTAAAGTATGCATTCCCAAAAAACATATTCTGGATATCTTCCGCATATATCTGCAAGAATCTGAACCCCACATTCGTCCTCTTACTGTTACTGTTACATCCATCCCTATATTATTCTATTGTGTACTGCCCTGCTTTATGTCAAAAGTTTATCCTGCAAATGGCAGCGTTCGCGATAGATGAAAGAACCATCATATTTTATGGTCCTCCCACCAGCTTTCTATTATTTTATCATAAAGAACCCATTTTTCCAACTACGATATCATTTTTTATAAATTGTTTATATTTTTATATGTTTTCGTAATAATATTCTAACATTTCAGAGGTATTATACACGTTTGTAATTCAAAAATACTTCAAGATTTTGTCATTATTTTGCACTCATATCGTTTCAGTTACATTTTCCAATTTATTTAATTTACTTCTTTACTTCTGAAGATATGGCTCCGCAATATTCTTTAAAGTATCCATATTCTTCTTATACCATTGTTCATAACTGACTTTTTCCTCTGAAATAACTGTACCAAGCTCTACAAAAAACTTTGGTATATCTGTAGCAAGCATAACACCCCACTCTTCTCCAAATCTTTCTTCCCCCTGTGTATCCTGTCCGTTAACATAAAATGCAAATGCCGGCTCTGCTTTTTCATTCACACTCTTTGATGCTCCACGAAAGCCCAGTTTTCCAATCTGGTGTGTTCCACAGGAAGATGGGCAGCCGGATATATGGATTCTTGGCAGTACGCCATCCGCAAAATGATATGGCTCCACCGCTTCTACAATGCTTGCAAGTAAGCCCTGAGAATCTCTTAATCCAATCTGGCAGACTGTACTTCCGATACAGGATACTGAGGTCTCAAAAAGATTCTTTGCACCGTCTGCTGTGATCTTATGTATTTTTTCTGCCTGCTGTGCGTTCAGATTAATGATATACAAGGTCTCATCGGGTGCGACACGAACTTCTGCCTTCGCCGCATTCTTGATTCCTTCGTAGATTTCCTCAAACTTCTGCGCTGGAACCATTCCACCAACCGGATGATAGGCAACTGCATAAAGCCCTGCTTGTTTCTGCGTAATCACGCGTTCTGATGCGCTTTCTGTCTGCGGGTATGCTGCCACATTTTTTAACTGACTTTCCTGTTCTTTTATATTTACTACGCTTTCTTCTGTATTGCTTTCTTGTTCTGCTGACACTGAACTTTCTTTTATAAGAAGAGAATCTTTAAACTCGGCTTTTACTTCAAGAAGCTTTTCCTGATAGGCTTTTTTATACCCTTCTACTCCCAATGTTTCCTGCATATATCTTGTTCTTGACTTTGCCCGGCTTTCATAATTCCCGTAAGTAGTAAAAGTACGAACCATCGCCTCTACATAATAAAGAACCTCTTCCGGCTTCACATTTTCTGCTACTTTTACACCCATCTTGTAATTATTTCCAAGTCCGCCGGCACTGTACACATCAAACAACCCATTTTTTTTTGCCATAAAACCAAGATCACGAAATGTCGCATGCGTCACATTTGCCGGAGAATTTGAAAATCCTACCTTTAGCTTTCTAGGCAGTTTTACCGTTTTAATCATTCCCATCAGGTAATCTCCTGCTCTTTCCGCATAAGGAAGCACATCAAAATACTCTCCCTGCTCTACACCAGACAGAGGGGATACCATCACATTTCTTGGAAAATCTCCACCACCACCACGAGTAATGATGCCGACTTCCATCGCCTGTTCCATAATGTCACAAACTGCCTTCATACCAAGATCATGGAACTGCACTGTCTGGCAGGTTGTAAGATGTACTCTTCTGACATCATAAGCAGCGATCGCATCTACTAAAAACTTTAACTTTTCCTTTGTAATTCTTCCACCCGGCATACGAAGACGAAGCATACTCGCCTCTCCTCCCCTTTGGGCGTAACTTCCAAATCCACCGGAAAACCCTTTATAATCCTTTATACTGACTTCCTTCGCATAAAACTTCTCAGTCATCTCTCTAAAATCTTTTAAGTCTTCCTTAAATTCTGTCATTAAACTCTGATTCATTCCTCTTCTCTCTTTCTATTTAAGTATTATTTTTTAAGTATTATTTTAAGTAGTATCTTAAGTATTGTCACTAATGGTGAAATTATAGCACGTTTCGACATAAATTTCCAACAGTAGCCTAAAGTTTGTACATCCATGGCAAATATGTTGCACACATGAGCGTAATGATGTAAAACAGCAAAGTTGTTAGCACTCTTTTTAACTGAGTGCTAATTTTTCCTTGACATTCCGGTTTCGTGGTATTAGTATAAGAATGGTATTGATAAAAATACAAAGACGATATTCTATAAATATTTGTCTACTTTTATATAATTAATTTTAAGGAGATGTTTATTATGGCTAAACAGGGAAGTTTATCAATTAACAGTGAAAATATTTTTCCTATCATAAAGAAGTGGCTCTATTCTGACCACGATATTTTTATCCGCGAATTAGTGAGTAACGGATGCGATGCGGTTACAAAGCTTAAGAAGCTTGCTGTTATGGGTGAGTTTGAAGAGGCAGATGATGAGAAGTATAAGGTAGAAGTTCGTATTAACCCTACCGATAAGACACTCACTTTTATCGATAATGGTATCGGTATGACGGAAGATGAAGTAGATGAATACATTAACCAGATTGCTTTTTCTGGTGCCGCTGCTTTTATGGAACAATATAAAGATAAGGCGAGCGATGAGCAGATCATCGGTCATTTCGGTCTTGGTTTCTACTCTGCATTTATGGTTGCTGATAAGGTTACTATCGATACCCTTTCTTATAAAGAAGGTGCTGCACCAGTTCACTGGGAATGTGATGGCGGCACAGAGTTTGATATGGAAGAGGGCGATAAGGCAGAACGTGGTACTGTAATCACATTGTATCTCAATGATGACAGTTACGAATTCTGTAACGAGTTCCGTTGTCGTGAAATTCTTGATAAGTACTGCTCTTTCATGCCGGTTGAGATTTACTTTGTAAATGAGGAAGAAGAAGAGAAGAAGGCAGAAGAAGCTGCGAAGAAGTCTGCTGAAGAAAAGGTAATTGATGTAGAAACAAAAGATGCTGACTCCAAAGAAGACGGTACAGAAGAAGATGGAGACTCCGAAGTAACTCTTGAGGAAGAGGAGGAAGAGGATACTCCTAAGCCAATCAACCAGATTCATCCATTATGGACCAAGCATCCTAATGACTGTACCGATGAAGAATATAAAGAATTTTATCGTGATGTATTCCACGATTATAAAGAGCCTTTATTCTGGATTCATCTGAACATGGACTATCCATTTAACTTAAAAGGTATTCTTTATTTCCCTAAAATCAATACAAAGTATGATACAATCGAAGGAAAAATCAAGTTATATAACAATCAGGTATTTATCGCAGATAACATTAAAGAAGTAATCCCTGAGTACCTCTTATTATTAAAAGGATGTATTGACTGTCCTGACCTTCCACTGAATGTATCAAGAAGTGCATTACAGAATGACGGATTTGTTAAGAAGATTTCTAATTACATTACAAAGAAAGTAGCAGAAAAGCTTTCCGGTATGTGTAAGACAGACCGCGAGAATTATGAGAAATACTGGGATGATATCAGCCCGTTCATTAAATTTGGCTGCATCCGCGATGAGAAGTTCAATGACAAGATGAAAGATTACATCATCTTCAAGAACATGGAAGGCAAATATGTCACTCTTCCGGACTACCTTGAAGCCGGCAAAGAAAAATACGAGAATAACGTCTTCTATATCACAGACGAAGTTGCACAGTCTCAGTACATCAATATGTTTAAAGAGCAGGAAATGGATGCCATTTATCTGACTCACCAGATTGATACGACATTTATCACTCATTTAGAGCAGAGAAATCCGGAAGTAAAATTCCTCCGTATCGACTCTGAACTTACGGATAACTTCAAAGAAGCCATTGACGAGAACGAAGAAAAAGAACTTACCGAGAAGCTTTCTGAGAAGTTTAAAAAGGCAACCGGTGTAGAAAACCTGATCGTAAAAGTTGAAAAACTGAAAAATGCAGACACACCTTCTATGATTACTGTTTCCGAGCAGACAAGACGTATGTCTGAAATGATGGAAATGTACGGAATGAGCAATAGTTCTACCGGACTTGGTGCCGAAGGCGAGACTCTTGTTCTTAACATGAACAATGACCTTGTACAGTATGTTTTAAATAATGACGAAAGCGAAAATACTACAACGATCTGCCAGCAGCTTTATGACCTTGCCCGCCTGGCAAACCATCCATTAAAACCTGAGGAAATGACTGCCTTCGTAGCACGTTCCAATAAAATCCTCACAATTTTAACAAAATAAATACTAATTTATTTTAAGGACTAAAGAAACGAAAACCAGAAATTTAATATAGAAGAAAATGTGAAGATAGTCGCTT
>OLOD01000984.1_pt1 | contig 19961 bp, 12 predicted proteins | sample 1671921 | NCBI WGS metagenome assembly OLOD01 (sample SAMEA3136626, study PRJEB25190) | human gut metagenome | biome: human gut; feature: human-associated habitat; material: faeces | place: Austria | collected 2013
GAGCTTCGCTCACGAACCGGAATGCTGACTGCCAACGACAAACTTATACTCGATGCTTTGATATATTCTAAAACCAATCAATAAACTAAAGTCAATTGTTATGGAAGAAAAGAAACTGACTAGCGCCTCAGGCGCACCTGTTGCCGACAATCAGAATGTAGCCACTGCCGGCCGTCGAGGACCAATGCTTCTGCAAGACGTGTGGTTTCTGGAAAAATTGGCTCATTTTGACCGTGAAGTGATTCCCGAACGCCGTATGCATGCTAAAGGTTCTGGTGCCTTTGGGAAATTCACCGTTACGCACGACATTACCCGCTATACAAAAGCGGCCCTCTTTTCTCAGGTTGGAAAGGAAACCGAAGTATTTGTTCGTTTCTCTACGGTAGCCGGAGAACGGGGAGCTGCTGATGCGGAAAGAGATATCCGCGGATTTGCCATCAAATTCTATACAGAAGAAGGTAATTGGGATTTGGTAGGTAATAATACACCGGTATTCTTCTTGCGCGATCCACTTAAATTCCCGGATTTGAATCATGCCGTTAAACGGGATCCGCATACACACATGCGCAGTGCCCGCAATAACTGGGACTTCTGGACGCTTTTGCCCGAAGCACTTCATCAGGTAACGATTACCATGAGTGACCGTGGCATTCCGTATTCATACCGCCACATGCACGGTTATGGAAGTCATACCTTCTCATTTATCAATGCAGCCGGCGAACGCAACTGGGTAAAGTTCCATCTGCTCACGCAACAAGGTATCAAGAACCTTACCGATCAGGAAGCGGAAGCTATCATCGGGAAAGATCGGGAAAGCCATCATCGCGACCTCTTTGAAAGCATTCAAAAAGGAGATTTCCCCAAATGGACCATGTATGTGCAGATCATGACTGAAGAACAAGCTAAAAACATGCCTTATAACCCGTTTGATCTCACCAAGGTCTGGTCTCAAAAGGAATATCCGTTGATAGAAGTTGGCGTATTGGAACTGAACCGGAATCCGGAGAATTACTTTGCCGACGTAGAGCAGGCAGCTTTCAATCCAGCTAACGTTGTTCCGGGTATAAGCTTCTCGCCCGACCGGATGTTGCAAGGCCGCTTATTCTCTTATGGAGACGCGCAAAGATATCGTTTGGGAGTGAATCATTACCAGATACCGGTAAACCGGAGCCGTTGTCCTTTCTTAAACATGTATCATCGGGACGGACAAATGCGAGTAGACGGAAATCAGGGAGCGACTCTCGGATATGAACCCAACAGTTATGGTGAATGGCGAGATCAAAATGAATACAAAGAACCGCCTTTGGAACTGGATGGAAGTGCTTATCAGTGGGATTTCAGGGAAGACGATGCCGACTATTATTCACAACCGGCTGCTCTTTTCCGTCTGATGACACCCGAGCAGCAGCAAGTCTTGTTCGAAAACACAGCTCGTTCGATGGGCGACATTCCTGAATTCATCAAGGTGCGCCACATACAAAACTGTGCAAAAGCCGACAAGAATTACGGCCTCGGCGTAGCCCGTGCCTTAGGTTTGGAGCACGTTCTCGCTGAGATGGAATAAAACTTCCTTATAAATTAATTTTTTGACATCTGTCGAAAAGCTTTTCCATATATGTGCTAAAGCTTTTTGACAGATGTGCTAAAGCTTTACGACAACTGTGGAAAAATTAAAAACCTACATATAATCAGACTAAAAGTTATATACATCCCATGTAAAAACAACAAATCCTTTCACCGAAGCGTCTTGAAATGCAGGATATAAGCCGTGATACCTGCCGCCAACAAGAGGAGGAGTGACTCCAAAACCCAATGATCGAGGAGGAAAATGACGGCATGAAGGATGGTAATCCAAACGAGCGAGACGGAAATGATCTTGACCCGCAAAGGGATCGCCTTGTGCTCGCGGAAATTGCGGATATAAGGTCCGAGTTGCGGATGATTCAACAAACGATTGTATAAACGGGGAGAACTACGAAACAACAGAGCAGCCGAAAGCAACAGAAAAGGCGTTGTGGGCAAAAGCGGTACAAAGATCCCGATCACTCCCAAAGCACAAGAGAGAATCCCCAACGCAACATACACATATCGAATCATCGGAAGCATCTGGCAAGTGTTTTCTTCTGGCTGCAAAAGTAAGGATTTATCCGGAAAAACAAAAGGGAAGCACGATGGCTCCCCTTTCTCATTCTATCAAATACAAGCTGAATCAATAACCTTCATTCTGTACCAAATTCGGATTCAACGAAGTCTGGTCATAAGGAATCGGGAAAATCTTTAAATGCTCACTGGTTGTCGGAGTATGATCCCACCATGATTCTGTCAGGAACTTACCAAAACGAATCAAGTCGGTACGACGTTTCCCTTCAAAGATAAATTCACGTCCCCGTTCAGCCAAAAGTTCATCCAACGTCAAAGTAGCCGTTGTATATTTTTCATTGGGCCAATCTTCGGCAGAAAAAGCACGCTGGCGGCAGGCATTAATCAAATCAACCGCTTCCTGAGTTGCCTTTCCTCCATTCTGACGCATCAAAGCCTCAGCCTTGTCAAAATAAAATTCGGTCAAGCGATACAATACCCAGTCATTCCCATAATAATTCGGATCGCTCAAAGGTCCCGGATTATATTTATTGAAACGGGCACCACTGTTCTCTTCACCAGTGTACATTGTTGAAGTAGTCGTATCACCTTCACTGTAACGCATAATTTCACGCACAAAGACCAAAGGCTGTCCGGTATATTCAGACGTACCAACAACCGGTTCGCCTGTATTATAATCGTATTGCGGACCAATCAACATCCAATTTTGTTTACGGAGATCATTGTCTTCAAACATATCATAAGCAGAAGGTATCACAACGACTCCATCATTTCCGTTATCAGTTCCGCCATAAATATATCGCTGATTGAAATGATAGAAGTCACCAGCCCAACCACATTTAACACCCGAAGCCATGTAATCATAAGAAAGAACCAGAATATTCTCCCGAGAATCTTCGCTATTCGTATTACTGAATGGCTTATAGATATCATCATCCAGCTGTATCGGTCCATTTTGTCCACCGCCATCACCATTAATCAGATGGTCACAATACGTAATACAATCGTCCCATCGAGCAGTACCAGTCCATTCTTCAGCATTCAGATATAAAGTAGCCAGCATGGCATATCCGGCAGCCCGGGTAAAACGTCCGCAGTTCTGTTCTTCCTGAGAAAGCAAAGGCAAATCATCTATTACTTCCAGGATTTCACTCTCCACAAAATCGAATATTTCCTGTCGGCTGTTCGTAGCCGGCATTTCCGGCTCGCCTACTTTTGTAGAGATAGGCGCATTTCCCCACAAGTCCATGATCCCTAAATAGTAATAAGCCCGGTTAGCTCTTAGCTCAGCAATAAAAGCCGCCCGATCTTCCTCAGAAATATTCATACTTTCGGCCGAACGTTCTTCCAGGTTTGTAATAGCATCATTACAGAAACCTAATCCCATAAAGAACAGATCCCAGGCATCACCAACCGTTGCATGCATATTGTCCCACGTATGATAATGCAACTGAATCCATTGAGCATCATCATATCCATGAGGACCTTTCACCGGCCAGGCCAGCTGGTCGGCAGAAAGTTCATTCAAACGCCAATAATTCTGTCGGGACTGACAGGCAAAAACAGCACAACTGTGCGTATAAGGACGCAACACGGCAGAGAGGACCTCGGTTTCATTATTATAAAAGTTATCCGTTGTATTATCACTATAGATATGTTCCGTTAAATCAGTACATGCCGTTGCAACCAAAATTCCAGAAGCGGCAATCAATCCTTTATATATCGTCTTCATCACTATTTCTCCTTAAAATTTAACATTCAAACCAACACTAACACTTCTCGTCACAGGAGTACGTCCACAAGATTCCATACTTGGAGACATTCCCGTATCATCCATTTCCGGATTCAATCCGTCATAACCAGTAATAGTGAATAAATCCGTTGCCGTCACATACACACGGAATGATGGCCACTTCACATTCTTATTCTTAAAATTGTATCCCAGTGTGATATTATCCAACCGTAGATAATTACCTTTTTCCAAATAATAATCAGAATACTGATAAGAGGCATTAACGCCATCTTCAAAAGTAGAATTCAATACATTATAGCCAGCCTGTAACGTTGTCATGTTAGAATAGAACATCTTCAAGCGGTTTAAGATATCATAACCAAAACGTCCTTTCAGCATGAAAGAGAGATCAAAATTCTTATAATTGAATGTATTCGTCCAAGCCAGATACCATTTAGGCTGACCATTACCAATCACCGTCAAATCATCGTCATATATTTCACTTGCCGGTACAGCTTCTCCTTCTTTATTATAGAACAACCATTCACCGCTTTCGTCAAATCCGGCAAAGCGCTTTCCATAGAAATTACCGATTTCACTACCAGCATACAGACGAACAGCATTTCCTAATGCACCATAACCGCCTATATCGCCAAATTCCAAATAGTCGGCTGTACTATAAGAAAACTCATTCAATTTATTCGAAAATATCTTTGACAGAGTCACCGTTGTCCGCCATTGGAAATCCTTCTTTGCAATAGGAACAGCATTCAATGTTAATTCCAAACCGGAACTGGAAATACTACCAATATTGACCGTACTTGTAGAATGAATATAAGATGGAGAAGGAACTGTTACTCCTGTCATCAGCAAATCGTCGGCCGTACGTTTATACACATCCAATGCACCAGTAATCCGATTGTCAAGTACACCGAAATCCACACCAAAGTTCCATTCCTTTTTCTTTTCCCATTTCAAATCTTCATTCGGATTTCGGCTTGGTCCCCAGGTTTGTAACCATTGTCCGTTCGGGTTCAGATAAGAATTACCACCGCTCAGCGTTACCATCGACTGATAAGGAGAAATACCAGAGTTACCCGTCACACCATAACCTAAACGTAACTTCAAATTAGAGAGTACCCGTTGATTCTTCATAAAGTCTTCGTTCGAAACATTCCAGGCAACAGAAGCTGAAGGGAAATTTCCCCATTTGTTATTATCACCGAACTTAGAAGAACCTTCGCGACGCAGAGAAACCTGTGCCACATAACGATCTTTATATACATAATTGACACGTCCGAAGAAAGCAATCAAAGTCTCATCCTGTTTACTACTTGACATTCCAGCTTTAATAGCAGCATCACCATTCAAGCCGGTTCCAGAACCTAAGTTATTGTCTTCTACGGCATCATTTAAGAAACCATTATTATTGGCACTGAATGATTCTTCCACCTCATACTGATAACTATAACCTACGATGGCATTCAACTTATGTGCATCAGCAAATGTTTTCGCATATTCAAGGGTAGGTTCCAAAGTACGCTGTGTAGACATATAAGAAGATTTCGATGCATAACCACCGCTGTTATAACTATTATATGAAATACGGGAATCCAAATCATAGTAACGACGGTCTTTCTGATCATCACGCGTATAGCTGACAAAGACAGAAGCTTTCAAATCTTTAATTGGTTCAAAGATCAGTTTTCCATCAAATGAACTGGTTGTTTGCTGACGATCATACTGCTGTTGCTCCAAACGGGCCACTTTATTCTCATCCTTGGCATAATCTTCATAAAACGTACCATCTTCATTATAAATCGGATTGGTAGGATTAGACCGGAGAGCAGATTCCCATTCTCCATCGCCACCTAACAAATTCATGTTTCCGTAATTTAAGCTAAGGTTGGTCTGAAAGGTTAACATATCATTCAAAGCCTTTGTTTCCAAAGACATTCTACCTCCATATTGTTCGCGATCGGTTGCCTTAGCAATACCTTCCAAATCACTATAATATAAAGAAGCACGATATACGGTAGATTCTGATCCTCCAGAAATAGATAAGTTATGGCTGTATGAAACATTTCCCTTATTCAGCAATTCGTCAAACCAATCAGTAGATCCTCCATTATCCGGCATATAAGAAGGATTACCTAATTCAGCTCTTTTACTACGATATTCTGAAGCATCCATAAAATCCGGACGTTCAACACCCCAATAATGAGTTAAATATGTGGAATAGTCAACCGAAGTACGGCCTTTTGTACCTCGTTTTGTTGTAATTAAGATAACACCTGCATTGGCCCGAGATCCGTAAATAGCAGCTGCAGAACCATCTTTCAATACATCAATCGTTTCAATATCTTCGCTTCTCAGCAAATCCAAATTTCCTCCCGGAATACCGTCAATAACGACCAAAGGAGCAATGTCTCCGTTTACAGAAACAACACCACGCATTTGTACAGCAACTCCATTATTCGGGTTACTTCCATTCGTTCGGGTAATTGACAAACCCGCAACTTTACCATCCAATAACTGACGAACATCTCGGCTGTTTGCTCCCGCTAAGTTCATATCTTCCGGTTTTACAGAAGATATAGCAGTGGCAATATCCGATCTCTTCATGGAACCGTAACCAACCACCACAACTTCATCCAAAAGTTGGTTATCTTCTTCCAATACAACATTCATAACATTATCAGACTTCCGAACCGGTCGTTCTAACTTCTTGAATCCAACATACGAGAATTCAAGGATACTTCCAGGCTTTACTGAAATCCGATAATTACCATCAATGTCAGTTACAATACCATTGGCTGAACCTTTTTCTACAATACTTACACCAATTAAAGGATCGCCTTCTACATTGGTAACTTTTCCTGTTACCTCAACATCGCTTTGTTGAGAATTCATCATCACTGGACTATTATCAACAGCACATACATCTTGAATAGTCCCGGCTAATGTCATTGGCAAAAACGCCCATAGAACACCATGCCTCATCTTTCTTACATTTTCCTGATTCATGATAAAAACACATTAAATGATATGAATTAGCATTTATATATAAGTATATATCTCAGCAAAAATCAATATCAAATTGGTCTAAGAAATCCATTCGCCAATAGATTTCATGATTGAAGATTAGCAAAAAGTACAGACCAGTTGCTCTGGAACTACGTTTGTTTGAAATTCGTATAATGTTTTTCCGGGATTTTATAATTAAGTATAACTATATAGCCATTTTTAATAATCATTTAAAATAAAATGATATGTTGAAAAAAATAAGTATTAAAGATGTGGATTGATTTATTTTTTATTAGATTTGTCGCTAAATAAATAATATATTCAATAAGTATAGATTTTGTTCCAGAGCAACTACATCTACAAAAAGAGGCATCACCTTTTCAGCAACGCCTCTTTTCAATCATGTTTATACTTAACTACTCATTCACTTTCCATTCAATGATACCACCTGATTCTCCTTCTTGCAGCTGGGCGGCAATCTTCAGGCCGGTTGTCTTGACGGGTTTGAAGTCTAAGCTGTTGTAGCAGTCTTTCTTCACGCCGTATTCATTGAGGGCATCTACTTCTTTCCAGCGGTTACCGTCTTTGTAATACAGTTTCCAGCTGGCAGGAACCCGGTAATTACCTTCGTAATGATCGAAATCCAACCAATATACCTGTACATTCGATACGGTATAAGGCTGATCGAACTCGTATGCCAAAGTTTCCAACGAACCGGTCTTCAGCCACCAGTAGAAATACGGTTTGGAGATATCAGAAGATCGTTTCGGTTCCCACTGATCATTAACACCCCACGCCGGCGTTTCAACCGAAGCCGATTCGGGAGCATCCTTCTGGATAGGAGCCTGGATGTTGAATGTCTTTGCCTTCGAAGCGATGGTCGGTTCGGGTGTCGGGACTGCCCGGTCTTTCGAATCAGCTACCCAGACTTCCATCTGTCCGGCACCACGGTTATTCCAGGTTGAATACGGAACCGCCTTAAATGGTACATCCTTTATCGATCCGTCTTGGGCAACTACTTTAGCCGTTCCGCTCAATACCATCACACCTTTCAGCAGATTAACATCGAAGGTAGCATCAATCTTGGCATCAGCCGGGATGAACTTATTGAACACGACACTGTCCGGCTGATCAATTCCTTCCAGACAATAGACAATCGGACCGCGTTCCATCGCCAACATGCCCCGATCATCTTCTACCTGATCGTTGGCTTTAACCCGGCGAACTTCCATCGGCAGTTCCAATTCGATCACATCATCCGGTTTCCAAGTACGGACAATAGTGGCATAGCCGTCACCTTCTGCCGGTTTTACGGTCGAACCATTCACCTTCAAGGTATATTTCTCTGCCGGTGTTGTATAGGTATACAAATCGGAAGCAACCGGTGCACTTTGCAACCAGCCCGGAATACGCAGACGAATAGCGAACTCACTTTCCTTCTCCGGTTTTACCTCGATAGAGACCTTTCCATCCCACGGATAACCAGTTGTCTGAACCAGCTGTACCTGATTGTCGGTCGTCTTCATCTCGCTCTTGCCCTGAATATACAAATTGACATAGATATCGTTGCCTTGCGTCGCATACACATAATTGGATACCGAAGCCATGAAACGAGTCACATTACCCGGACAGCAGGCACAACCAAACCAACGCTGACGTTCGTGCTCGCCCATCGATTCGAGCGGATTATCATAGAAGAATTTATCTCCGCTCAATGATACACCCGAAATCACACCATTATACAAGGCACGCTCCAAGACATCCATGTATTTGGCTTCTCCTGTTGCCAAGAACATCCGATAATTCCAATAGACATTGGCAATGGAAGCACAAGTCTCGCAGTAGTTCGTATGGTTGTTCAACTCATAATTCGGACCAAAGCCTTCGCCCTGCGGACGAGAACCCATACCACCCGTGATAAACAGTTTCTTACTAACCAAGTTTTCCCACAGACGGGTCAAGGCATGGAAATAAGCCGTATCATGTGTCAAGGCAGCCACATCCGCCACACCGGAATACAGATAACCGGCACGAACCGCATGCCCCACGATTTCATCCTGCTGAAGAATCGGTTTGTGGTCCTGGCTATAAGCATTCAGCCGATGTCCGTCTGTTCCACGTCCTGTTTCTTCTACGAAATACTTCGCCATGTTGAGGTATTTCTCATCCCCAGTGACTTTATACAGTTTCGCCAAAGCCATCTCGATGATCGGATGACCAGACGGAACGTGCTTCTGCCCTTCATTGGGTCCGAATACCTGACACACCAGATCTGCATTCTTGATGGCTACATCCAGTAATGTCCGCTTTCCGGTTGCCCGATAATGAGCGACAGCCGCTTCGTACAAGTGTCCGCTGTTATAGAGTTCGTGGCTGTTGATCTTTTCCCAACGGGAACTGCCCCACCAACCCGACAGACGCGTACATTTATTGGTAACACAAGTTGTCAGATAACCATCCGGTTCCTGTGCCGCCGCAATGATTGTAATCACACTGTCGAGATAATGATCCAGTTTCGGATCATACTTCACCGCCAACGAATACGAAGCTCCTTCGATTACCTTATACGGATCTGTATCATCAAACGAGAAATCGCCCTGATGCTCTCCTTTAATCATACCGGCAGCCAGCGCAAAGTTGTCGAACCGACCATTCTTCTCGCATTCCTTGAAAGCCGAAGGAATGGAAACCGTCCGGTTTGTTTCTATACGCGGCGACCAGAACTGATCTTCTATATGCACTTGAGTAAACGGAACTTCCTGTATCGGCGCATCCGGCTGCTGATAAACCGGAGCCGAACAAGACCAAAGCCCTGCCAACGCACAACTACTGAAAAGGATTAGTACCTTGTTTTTCATAGGATTCAAACCTTATTAAGCGTGAAATAATTTCTTTTCTGTAAAATCGCCTACGCACAAATACTGTTCATAAAGCGACTGATAAGCTGCAGCTCTTTCCGGATTCGGCTGATATTCTTTCGCAAAGCCCGAATTCATCGCGGCAATTGCCTCTTCCACCTTCGGATAAACACCGGCAGCTGTAGCGGCAAACATGGCAGCACCCAAAGCACAAGCCTGATCGGTGTTACAAACCTTTACCGGCATATTCAAGACATCGCTCAACGTCTGCATCACAAACGGAGACTTCAAGGCAATACCACCAATACCGATAACCGTATCAATGGCAACACCTTCATGACGGAAACGATCCACTATCGCCTTCCCGCCAAAGGCTGTCGCCTCCACCAAGGCACGGAAGATACGCGGCGCTGTTGTTCCCAACGTAATGCCCGTGATCGTACCTTTCAACAGCTGATTGGCATCCGGTGTGCGACGTCCATTCATCCAGTCGGTGGCAATCACGGTACTTTCTTCCATCGGGATCTTTTCGGCTTCTTCCGTCAGTACCGGGATGATTTGTGCGCAAGCCTCATCAATCAGTTTGGCTTTCGTGGCCTCGTCGATACACTGCGTCTTTGCCACAATCTGTTTCAACGGGAATTCCAATACCCGCTTGAACCAGGCATATACATCTCCAAAAGCCGACTGTCCGGCTTCCAACCCGATCATACCCGGAATCACCGAACCATCCACCTGTCCGCAGATGCCTTTGATCAGGTTATCGCCGATTTCTTCATACGAAGCCACCATTACATCGCAGGTAGAAGTACCGATAACACGTACGAATGTATGTGGTGTTACGCCGGCACCCACAGCTCCCATGTGACAATCGAAAGCACCGCCAGCCACAACGACCTGGGTTGTCAGGCCTAAACGTTCTGCCCATTCGGCAGTCAGATGACCAACGGGTTTATCGGCTGTTTCCGTTTCGGTAAACAAACGGTCTCTAAATCCAGCCAAAAGCGGATCTAAGGCTACCAGAAACTCTTCGGAAGGCAGTCCGCCCCATTTCGGATGCCACATGGCCTTATGCCCGCAAGCACAACGGCTTCGAACGATCTTATCAGACGAAGTAACGCCCGTCAGCAAAGCCGGCAGCCATTCACAATGTTCCACTATCGAATAAGCCGCTTTCCGAACCGCCTCATCTTCACGCAAGACATGCAGAGCTTTCGCCCAATACCATTCGGAAGAATAAATACCTCCTTCGTAGGCCGAAAAGTCAGTCTCCCACTTTTGGCAGAGTTCATTGATTTCTCCGGCTTCCTTTACAGCCGTATGATCTTTCCACAACACGAACATTGCATTGGGATTTTCGGCAAATTCAGGCAACAAAGAAAGTGGTGTTCCGTTTTTGTCGGTAAATACCGGCGTAGAACCAGTCGTATCAAAAGCAATGCCCACTACTTTCTCGGCAGTTCCCTCAGGGCAAGCTGCCAAGGCTTCTCGAACGGTTCCTTCCAATACATCTATATAATCTTGCGGATGCTGGCGGTATTGATTAACGGAAGGATTACAATATTTACCTTCGCTCCAACGCGGATAATATTTGACTGCGGTAGCTATGGTTTTCCCGGTCTTCGCCTCAACAATAACGGCACGGGCAGAATCTGTTCCATAGTCCAAACCTATTACATATTGCTCATTCATAATTCGGTAAAACTTTAATGGTGATAAATAAAGGAGTTAGCATCCAGAATCCGACACGCTTTCAGCCAACTCCCTATCTACATGAAGAAAATTTTTGTTATCTGGGTATTCAGTTATCAGCAAAGAGACTTGTTCAGCATGTAATAGATTTCATTCATGCGAAGTTCTTTCTTGAAGTTTTCGATTGTGGTGTTCTTGTCAATTACAACCATTTCAATACCGGCAATGTCTGCATAGTCCTGCAGATATTCAACCGACAAGTCGAATGAGAAGCTGGTATGATGCGTACCTCCTGCCAGAATCCAGGCAGCAGCACCCACTTCAAAGTTAGGTTGTGGAATCCACAAGGCCGAAGCTACCGGCAGTTTAGGCAGCGGTTTGCTCTTGATACAATCAACTACATTAACAATCATACGGAAACGGTTACCCATATCCACGATTGTGGCTGCTACACCTTCACCCTGTTTGCTGGTAAATACCAGACGAGCTGTTTCACTATCGATACCAATACTCAGGCGATGTACTTCCAGTTTCGGCTTGTGTTCGGCAATCAGCGGACAAACTTCCAGCATGTGCGCCTGCAGAATAGCACTCTTTTCGCCATCAAAGTTCAACGTATAGTCTTCCAGGAAGGAACAACCTTTCGGCATACCCTGACTCATGAACCACATCGTACGATACAAAGCAGCCGTCTTCCAATCGCCTTCTGCACCAAAGCCATAACCTTCCATCATCAGACGCTGAGAAGCCAGACCCGGGATCTGATCAAATTCACCCAGATCATCGAAGTTAGTCGTAAAGCCCTTGGCTCCCTTATCTTTCAACAGACGACGCAAAGCGATTTCAGCCTTAGCCGAGTTCCATACTTTGGTATAAGCTTCCGTACCTGGTTCTTCCAGTTTCGGATCATGATCATACTCAGCCCAATACTTTTCAACCAAAGCTTTTGTATCAGCATCTTCTACGGCACGGTAGTAAACCATCAGATCATTGATCGGACAATAATCCACGTGATAACCCAAAGTCTGTTCGGCAGCTACCTTATCACCATCGGTTACAGCCACGTTATTCATCTGATCACCGAAGCGAAGGATCAGCATATCCTGCGCATCTGCCCAAGCAGCGCAGACACGCATCCAGGCAGCAATCTTCTTCTGTGCGGCTTCATCCTGCCAATGTCCTACGACAACTTTACGGTTCTTACGCATCCGGGCACAAATATGGCCGAATTCGCGGTCGCCGTGAGCCGACTGGTTCAAGTTCATGAAGTCCATATCCATCGTATCCCAGGGGATTTCCTTATTATATTGTGTATGGAAATGCAACAAAGGCTTCTTTAATTCCTGCAATCCATGAATCCACATCTTAGCCGGAGAGAACGTGTGCATCCAGGTAATCACACCAATACATTTATCATCGTTGTTGGCAGCCTTAAACGCAGCCGTTACTTCCTTAGCCGAATTAACGGTTCCTTTATAAACCACCTTAACTGGCAGATTTCCGCTGGCATTCAAGCCGGCAACCATTTCATTACTATGTGCATCTACGGCAATTACAGCATCGCCACCATACAATAACTGTGCACCTGTTACAAACCAAACTTCAAATTGATCAAATGAATTCATAGTATTACGTATTTATGTTAATAAATTGATTTACTTCTTTTGTCCATAATAAGCATTCGGACCATGCTTGCGGCTGAAGTGTTTTTCTACCAGCAGCGGATTCATCGTCAGTTGCGGATTAATCAGATAAGAGAAACACGCCATCTTGGCCACCTGTTCCATCACGACCGCATTGTGTACGGCATCGTGTGCATCTTTTCCCCAGGCAAAAGGTCCGTGATTCTTCACCAGAACACCCGGTGTATGTACCGGATTCAAGCCTTCAAAGCGACGGACGATCACTTCGCCGGTTTCCCGTTCGTAAGCGCCTTTCACTTCTTCGGCTGTCATATCCGCCGTACAGGGAATTGCATCATGGAAATAATCGGCATGTGTTGTTCCGATATTCAGAATATCTTTGCCAGCCTGTGCCCACGCAGTCGCAAACGTAGAATGAGTATGCACAACCCCACCTATTTCAGGAAAAGCCTTATACAATACAACATGAGTAGGCGTATCACTCGAAGGATTCAAATTGCCTTCTACTACCTTTCCTTCCAGATCGACTACTACCATATCTTCTGCTTTCATGGTCTCATAAGAAACTCCGCTGGGCTTGATAACAACCAACCCGCTTTCCCGGTCGATGGCCGACACGTTTCCCCAGGTAAAAATGACCAAACCATGTTTCACCAAGTCTAAGTTTGCTTGAAAAACTGTCTCCTTTAGCGCTTCTAACATCTTCTTCCTTTTTATAAATGTCACTTCCTGCCGGCAAAATCACTTTTCAAACACCTTCATTCTTTCCCAACCGGCTCGATAGCGAAAGTAGGGTTTATTTTAATTCATTGAACCTCTAGTATATATGTTATGGAACATAATTTGTGTTTCTCATACACTTTTAACTATTTCTTCCAGAGAAAAGGACTCCTCAGAAAAGAGGTTGTCAGCTAAAAGTTATGTCCTCTTCATAAAAATCCTACTATCATTTAATTTTTTGACAGATGTAGTAAAGCTTTATGACAACTGTGAAAAAGCTTTACTACATATATAGAAAAGCTTTACCACATATATCAAAAATATAAAAGATATAGGGAACTCCCAATAATCCTGATTTTACAACCGTTTTTTCCTATCGGCATTTATCTGGTTCTTCCGGTATTTGCTGGAATCCAGATTGAATTTATACTTCACACTGATGCCTACTTTCCGCCGATCAGTACGATTCAGGATATCCATCTGCATTTGCTGGTTGTATAACAAATTTCCGTCCCTGTATCCGTCCAGCAAATCGTAGCCCTTCAGCTGGACCGTCAGCCGGTTGTCACAGAACGTTTTGGTGATCGAAGCATTCAACATATACTGCGTCGTATTCAAATATACATTCTGATAATCGCCTTTGCTTTGGAAAGAAAAGTTCAAAGCCAACAGGATACCACCCGGAAGTCTGAAGAAATTATTAAACGAAGTATTCCATAAAGGCTTATTCATCCGGACAGTTTCCTGATTGCTGACCACCGAAAGCCATTGTTTGCGCAAACCGACCGTCAGCTGAGGCGACCAGATTCCCCATTCCGGTGCAACAGAGACAAAAGAATTCAGCACATCCAGTTTGTCTAAATTCCGGAACAGAACCTTCGTTACAGCCGGATTATCTTCCAATTGTTCGGCTGCATAGATAATAGCATCCTTTTCCCGGCTAAACGACAAGCCAAACTGAACCATTTTCCACAGGCCCGAAACCGCCCAGTTATTCTCAATGGCCGACTTCAGCAACGGATTACCCGTCTGCAACGTGTAACGATTGCCATAAAAGACATTATTACTGAGCTGGCTGAAACTCGGGCGTTTTACCTTCGATGTATAGGCAGCTTGCAAACTGACCTTGCCCAGCTGCGTCCCCCAAGATAGCTGCGGGAAAAACTGATTATAGCGTCGGCTCTGCTCGGGTTTGTAGATACCTTTATCGAAGTAATCGAAATCGACAAACTCATAACGCAGTCCGGCCTTCAAGACACCTAGGCGAAACTTGCGTTTATACTCTACAAACGAACTCAGATAATTTTCCTTCAACCGGCTATAAGACGAAGGCACAATTTCCTGATAATTGATATAATGATCTTTACGATTAATGAACGAATGTTCGACTCCCGCAAACAAATCGCCTCCCAAGCAAGGATGCCCCGCCACCAGACGCGTGGCGAAAAGCTTATTGTCCACCTGATTTTCCGACTGTACGAGGCGATCGTCGTTCATCTCGCTGTATTCTTCTACCCGGGCATACACATCACTGCCACTAAACAACATGTCAAAATTAAAATCCAAAGACCAGTTTCCGATCTTCCCCTGGTAATAAGCATTATAATCATACAGCGGAGCATTCGAGATCGTTTTATCTTCCTGATTCTTCCACCGATCGTAAAAAAGATGATCTGCCTGCACCAAACTTTCCACCTGCGTTTTCTCATCCGTATCCCAATAAGCATGCATTTGCAGGCGAGTCCCCAACTGGTTCGAATCATTCAGCTGAAAATTAACTCCCAGCGAAGCCTGCATCTGCTGGTTCAATCCTTCAGAATACATCGTATTCGTCTGGTTCCACAGCGTATCCACGAAAACAGTCTGCCCCACTTGGCTTTTTCTCCAATAATTATCATGCGAGAACTTCCAGGTACCCAGCAAATCCCAACGCTTTTTCCGGTAATTGACATTCAACTGCCCGGTGAGATCTTCCCGGTCGGCCTGATAATAATCCGAATACACGGCAAATCCCCAGCCTTCCCCTTGTGGTGCTTTCGTCTTGATCTTAATCACACAACCAACAGAGGCGTCATACCTTGCCCCCGGTTCGGTTATAATCTCCACGTCTTTAATATCTTCCGATTTGATCCGCTCCAGCTCTGTCAAGTCCCTCAGCACCCTACCATTGATATAAATCAACGGGGTTCCCTTTCCAAAGACCGAAAAGCCGTTTTCTTCTTCCTTCAGGAGCGGCATATTCCTCAATACATCCGTAGCTGAACCCACCATCGCCAAAGAAGTCCCGCCGACATGCGTCTTGATGCCATCACCCGTCTGTTTAAATTTAGGCAGCCGGGCTTTAATCACGACCTCTTGCAGATGGCTAGCTTCTTCCTTCAAGATTACAGGTTGCTGCAAATCTTGAGTTTGCCGAACCTCCGTTGTATATCCAATTGAAGAAAGCTTTACCAAATCTCCCTCTGCCGCAAAAGAAAAAGAGCCGTCAGGAGCACTCATCGTTCCGGCGATGAATGTAGAATCGGGCAACGACAATAAAACAACATTCACAAATTCCATGGGTTTCAGATCTTCACCAACCACTTTTCCTACTATCCGGGTTTGTGCGGTGACAAACCCACAAACCAGACAAATTCCCATCAATAACAAATACTTTTTCATCTTTCGTCTTTATAATATGATGTAACCAAACACAGACAAACCTTCCGGATTGGTTTTGCCTGCCGATACAAAGAAAAAAGGAAAAAGAAGGATGAGCAAAAATATGTGACAGATCAGACAAATCTGTTATAAATGGAAGGAATCTTGCATTTCATAACAGAATATGGGACAAAATGCAAGCAGATTTAAATATGCATGACTTCTTTGATGTGAGGCAGATAGGTTCTTGAAACCGGTATTTCATCCATGCAATCCTGCAAACTGATCCTATATCCCTGTTCTATTCTACCAAACCGTACAATCCAATGCGTATTCACGATATACATACGATGGCAGCGGAGTAAATAATCATAAGAGACCAATTGTTCTTCTACTTTCTTGATGGTAGTCCGGATCGTCTTCCTGACGATTTTTCCCTCTTCATAATAGTAAACATTGACATAATTACCCGATGACTCCAAATAACAAATACAATCAGGACTCACTTCCAGAGAATCTTTCGTATCACCCGTCAACACAAGATGAGGAATCTGCAACTTATTTTCCAATTGCTTATATTCAGATTTCTCTACCATATAGATGGTTTCATCCAAATGTTTGCGCAACACATAATTTTTCTCCAACAAATAACTGACGTATAAAGGGAAAATGCCAATAGAGAATACCCCAAAAACATCTGTAAACAAACGCTCCATAAAATAACGGCCACCATATCCAAACAAGGTATAACCGGATATAATATGATAATCATATAAGAAAATACTTATCCCCGTAAGTAGCAAAAAGGTAGACAAAAGAAGAAGATTCTTGGCCACCGTCCATTTTTCAGGCGATTTATATATTCCAAACCATCTAGGAAACAGATAAAAGAACAAGAAAGAATAACAAAACGCTATAAAAGTAAAACCTAATAATTCTCCCAATTGTGACCAGTTCTGTAGTTTATATCCGAATGGCTCGTAAAGAACCAACATCAAAGCCGATATAACGACATTCAATAAAATTACAATCCAAGGCCTTTCAAAGAAAAAAGACGGTTTATCTCCATATTGTTTAATCCGACTAAATACATTATTTATCCACATAATCCGTTTATATCCAGATAATCTTACTTAACTGCTTCTTTAGACAAATACAAAAGTAGAAAATTATTTCCGGACTTACAATGAAGCTATCTCTCCTATCTATGGTACACACAAGAAAAAGTGGGAAATGTAAATTAAGCTTATTATAAAAACTCATCTTCTATTCAGATAACAGGAAACTTTGGTTACTTTTGTTCTCAGATAACATAAAAATCTGGATCCTAGATTCCAAAAACAATATCAAGATGAAAATATTCAGTCGTTTATTAATCTTTTTCGCCTGCTGTTTCCTTGCCGGGAACTGTAACGCACAAAAAGAAGAGAAAAAGTCTTTGGTCATTATCAACGACAGATTCTTCGAGGAAAAACCGGAACCCTTTCCTTGCGGAAAACCGATACAAATAGGAAACCTACATGATTCTATTCTAGGGAAAATCAGTATTACGAAATATGAAGGGATGTCGGAAGAAGCGAAACAACTGGCTATTCCGACTAATAAAGTAAAGAAGGGAGAAGCGCTTTTACAAGCGGCTCAACAAGTAAGACTGCTTACCGTCATTCCCCAATGTCCATCCATTCAATATGCTGTCGGCGATGTGTTTCCCGACTTCTCACTCCGTGACATGCAAGGAAAAAACTGGACAAACGAGCAGTTGAAAGGGAAAAAGACAGTCATCAACTTCTGGTTCACTGGCTGCGGTCCTTGCCGGAACGAAATGCCCGAATTAGGTCGCTGGGTAAAGCAATTTCCAGAAGTTTCCTTCCTGGCGATCACCTTTCAAAAAACCGAACAAATCCAACAACTCGTTGCAGAACAGCATTTCTATTTTCACCAGCTAGTAGAAGGAGGAGAACTTATCAAAGAACTGGGAATCCAATCATACCCGACAACCTTCGTTTTGGATGAAAACAACCGAATCGAACGGATTGAGACCGGAACCACGCCGCTTCAACGCAGAAATATCCTTAAACATATTCAATAACCAATCGGTTAATAAAGCAAAAGAAATCGTTTAGGAAGACTTACATTCTACAAAAGAGTTGGGGATTTTCTTAAAATATTTCCGTATTTTTGCGTAATTGTAGAAATTATATACTGATTATTTTGATTTATGGATTTCAAACTAGATAAAGGAAGTAACTGTATGCGCGCTAAAGGCTGCAGCAAAATCCAGAACAACAAGCTGAATACATACGACTGGCTGTGTGGAGTTCCGGATGCGGAAAATGCAACCGACTTTGTGGAAGTACAGTTCAAAAATACAAGAAAAGGATATTATCTGAACCAGGCACATATCCCGTTGGAAAAAGGAGATATGGTTGCCGTCGAAGCAACACCGGGGCATGACATCGGGATGGTAACGCTGACGGGGAAACTGGTTTTGCTCCAGATGAGAAAAAACAATGTCCGGACCGACCAGGAACCGAAAAAGATTTATCGGAAAGCACGTCCGGCTGATTTGGAGAAATATGAGGAGGCAAAATCTAAGGAACATGCCACCATGATCCGTTCACGTCAGATCGCCGCCAAGTTAGGATTGGATATGAAAATCGGCGACGTAGAATATCAAGGTGATGGAAATAAAGCGATCTTTTATTACATTGCCGACGAACGTGTGGACTTCCGCCAACTGATTAAAGTATTGGCCGAAGCTTTCCGGGTTCGTATCGAGATGAAACAGATCGGAGCCCGTCAGGAAGCCGGACGAATCGGAGGTATTGGTCCGTGTGGACGTGAGCTTTGTTGCTCAAGTTGGATGACCAATTTCGTATCCGTAGCAACCGGAGCAGCCCGTTATCAGGATATTTCCATGAATCCGCAGAAGCTGGCCGGTCAATGTGCCAAGCTGAAGTGTTGTATCAACTACGAAGTCGATGCTTACGTAGAAGCGCAGAAGCGGTTACCTTCCAGAGAAATTCCTTTGGAAACCAAAGACAATACCTATTTCCACTTCAAGACAGATATCTTCAAGCGGGAAATTACGTATTCGACCGACAAATCCATTGCAGCTAATCTGGTAACCATTCCGGCACAACGTGTCTTCGACATCATCAACATGAATAAGAAAGGCATCAAACCGGAAACATTGGAAGCCGATACCAAACAGCAAAGCAAACGTGAATCTCAAGATATTCTGGGACAAGAGAGTGTAACCCGTTTCGACAACGTTCAGAAGAAAAAGAAGAAAAAACGGGGTAACGGAGGTGCGACCAATGCCAGCGAATCTGTAGCTGAAAAGGCTCAACCAGCCAACAATCAGCCAAAGCAGGCAGTACAACCGGCCAAGAATGCGGCTCCGGCAAATGAAAAAAAGGCGGAGAAACCTCAGGAAGGTAAAAAGCCAAATGCGCCTTCAAGCAACAATAATAACAATGCAAATAACGGAAATGCAGCAAAGCACTGCCCCGGATGATGCGAAGTGGACCAGTGAAAACGACACAC
>OLOD01000992.1_pt1 | contig 19841 bp, 18 predicted proteins | sample 1671921 | NCBI WGS metagenome assembly OLOD01 (sample SAMEA3136626, study PRJEB25190) | human gut metagenome | biome: human gut; feature: human-associated habitat; material: faeces | place: Austria | collected 2013
GGCGAATGGGACGGCGTGACCCGTCCTGAGAACTACGATCTGCTGGGCTATTTTATCGAGGAGGGACACAAGCTGGGCATGCGCGTGCACGGTTCGCTCAACGTGTTCGCCGGCGGTCACAACTTCTTCGACCGGGGAATCATCTACGGCGATCATGCCGACTGGCAGTCGCAGGTCTATACCGAAGGGAAGATCGTGCCGATCAGCGAAATAAAGAGCAACTACAACGGCATGCTCAACCCGGCTAATCCCGAAGTGCAGGAGTACGAGCTGGCGATTCTGAGGGAGTTCGCCGAGAAGTACCCCGACGTGGACGGCATCGTCTTCGACCGGGTGCGTTTCGACAATATCACCTCCGATTTCAGTCCGCTGTCGAAGGAGCTTTTCGAAGCCTATGCCGGAACGAAAGTCGCCAATTATCCCGATGATATACTCCGCTGGACGCAGGATGCCGACGGCAAGTGGGACTGGTCGCAAGGCCCGCTGTTCCGCAAGTGGATCGAATGGCGCGCATCGGTTATCAAGGACTTCGTGACCGAAGCCCACCGGCAGCTCAAGGAGATCAATCCCCGGCTGCTGATCGGCGACTATACGGGCGCATGGTACCCGACCTATTATTACGTGGGCGTCAACTGGGCCAGTGAACAGTTCGATCCCGCCCGCTATTTCGATTGGGCGACGCCCGAATACAGGAATACGGGTTATGCCGACCTGCTCGACATCTATATGACCGGGCTTTACTATACGCTGGTTACCAAAGCCGAAGTCGACAAGGCAAACGGAGTCGTCGGACAGCGTACCGAAGCGGGAATGTCCGACGAGCAGAATTACTGGTACTGCATCGAGGGCGGCGCCGAGTGGGCGAAGAAAATCACCTGCGGCGTGGTTCCCGTGACGGGTTCGATCTATGTCGAGCAGTACGAGGGCGATGCCGCGCAATTCACCCGCGCCGTGGCGCAGGCGCTCCGCGACACCGACGGACTGATGATCTTTGATATCGTCCATATCATCAACCGCGGCTGGTGGTCGGAGCTGGCGGCCGGAATCGCCGAAGGAAGCAACTGATCTGCAACCAATATAAAACACTAAAAACTTAACTTAAATGTAATTCTATGAAAGAGTTTTTCTCTAGATTCAGAGATTCTCTGGCGGCGAGGACGTGTCTGTGGACATTGTTCCTGCTGTTGGCGGGGGTCGGGACGGCCTTTGCGCAGCCTACCGTCGGGGGTACGGTTACCGATGAACAGGGCAATCCGCTCGTCGGTGTGACCGTGGTGGTCGTGGACTCGAACAAGGGTACGACGACCGACAGCCATCTTAAGTTCTCAAACAGAATATCCAAGCTACTACTGCTATGATTTTACCGATAAGATGGATTATTTCCGTCAGGAATGGAAAAAACTCGGCACTTGCTTTTCTGGAATCTACACCGGTTACATTGCCAGTGTACCTCAGATTGAAGAGATTTTTCATTTTCTGGATACGTTCCAGACACCAGATACTTTTCTTCTTGTTGATCCTGTAATGGGTGATGACGGCATGACCTATGATATGTATACTTCCGAATTCCTGTCTGCCATGAAGGAACTGACCGCACGTGCAGATGTTATCACTCCAAATATTACAGAGTTCTGTCTGCTGACAGATATGGATTACAATACCCTGCAGAACTCCTCTTTGTCCCTGCATCAGCTCATTTCATGCCTCAAAGATGCAAGCCATACATTAACAGCAGAACGTACGAAAAAGATCCTTATCACAGGAATTCGCTTTACTACAGATGATGGAATCCCTAAGATTGGAAATCTCCTGTTAGACGGCTCTTCGCATTTTCTGTCGGCATTTCCCTGCTGCGATGGAAGCTATTCCGGTACCGGCGATCTCTTTGCCTCCTGTATCACAGGTGGACTTGCCCGCGGAACTTCCCTTACAGAAATGATACAGACTGCCGGATCTTTTCTCGAAAAAGCATTAGCCGATTCCGTAAAAGAACAGGTCCCTGTAAACGAAGGAGTTAACTTCGAAAAATATTTATATCTCTTGCGTTAAGAAAAATCACCATATATCCCGATAAAATTTCTCTACTGAAATTTTTCCTTTTGATATATGGTGATTTTCTTTCTATAATGATTCGTATCTTAAATTCATATTTCGTTACATAATTTCTGACAATCTAATCTGTGCTTCCACAGCTTCTGCCAGTAATTTATGATTTTCCGGATAATATCTTGTCGAAAATACGTACTCTCCATCATTCACAAATACTTCTACCGATGATCTATCAGCCAGAATCTTCAGATCCTTCACTTCATCCACTTCCACATAACGCATGCTTCGTCCTGCAGATACAGAAGTCTTGTCCTGACTTATAAAATGCATCCGGAATCTTCCGTCTGCATAATCCAGGATCAGTTCATTCGACAGGATAACTTTAAAATGGTTTTCTGCAATATTCAAAATCTCCAGTTCATACACTGGATAACCGTCACTGGACAGCATACCTTTTACAGCACTTACCAGATGTTTCTTCTCATCCAGTTCGCGAATCGGGCGCTGACAAATCTTTCCATTTTTCTCGAAGATTTCTCTCGGAAATGTAAAGCAGTGCTGCCATCCCGTCTGAATCGTCGGATTTGTATACTCTTCACAGTCCGGCATTCCCATCCAGCTGATGTGAATTCTTCGTCCGTCTTCTGTCTCAAAGCTCTGCGGTGCATAATAATCAAATCCATAATCCCATAAGTGATATTCTGACAGCTTATATTCTCCAAGAATATCTCCTTCTATCTCAAAATATCCGGACTGATATACATTGCAGTCATCCCAGATACCGCCTTCCAGCCCCTGGACCGATGCAGAAAGAAGCTTCTTCGTACCAATCTCAAAGTAATCCGGACACTCCCACATATAACCGAATGGATTTTCCGATTCTATCCGGTTTCTGAATTTCCAGTTTATCTTGTCTTCTGATTCGAATACCAGCACCTGCCCAACGTCTTCATTGGTTCTTGCTCCCTGTACCATATAATAAATATCATTTTCTTTCCATACCTTTGGGTCTCTCACATGACAGGTCAGATCGTCCGGATAATCGGAATTGCGCATCAGTTCTTTTTTTCTGCCAAATGTCTTTCCATCTTCTGTCATAACCAGAACCGTATTGCCCTCACGTCCGGTTCGAATGTAATCATATTCCCCGTCTTCTAATTTGACATTTCCTGTATAGTACAGATACATTTTTCCATCTTCGATAAATGCGGATCCGGAATATACCCCGTGACAGTCAAACGGCTGATCCGGATAAAGTGCGGTACCCTGATATTCCCAGTCAATCATGTTCGTGCTGGTGTAATGTCCCCACATCTTCACGCCGCCTTCCGCATCAAATGGCGAATACTGAAAAAATGCGTGATAGATACCCTGGAACTGGCAGAGTCCATTTGGATCATTCAGCCAGCCGACTGGCGGCATCAGGTGTAGTTTTTCACGAAATTTTCTATCTGATACGGATAACTCTTCTCTGGTTTTCTGGCTTTGTTCTGCTGTCTCTACTAATTTCGCAAGATCTCTTGTTAATGCGTTCATAAATCAATCTTCTCCATCTATAAGCATTACTTTGTAAGTGTCATAACTTTACTTGTTGTTTTAACTTCAGCAGGTTCTGCCTTTGTTACATTTCCAAATTCATCTGTATTTGTCAGAATCATCATGGTTGTCGTCTGATATCCTGCATTCTTGATTTCCTCAAGATTTGCTTCTACCAGAATATCCCCTGCATGTACTTTGTCGCCATCAGAAACTTTCTTCGTAAATCCTTTTCCATCCATCTTCACGGTATCGATACCGATATGGATCAGGAGCTCACCTCCGGACTCTGTTGTGATACATACAGCATGACCTGTTTCGAAGATATTGGAAACTTCTCCGTCACATGGAGCTACAATCTTGCCATCTGCAGGCTCTACCGCAACGGTTGTTCCCAGCATTTCGGATGCAAATGTCTCATCCACAACCTCAGATAATGAAATCTGTGTTCCATTTACCGGACTTGTCAATGTCTCTTCTGCTTTATTGTTGTCTGCTATTTCGATATTTTCTACTGTCTCTGTTGTTCCAGTTGTCTCTGTCACATCTGCCGTTACTGCCTTTGGTTCTGCATCCTTATAGATTACAAATGAGATTGCGAATGCAACACCAACTGCGATCACCATCTCGATCAGATACTGAAGCGGCTGATTCAGGCAGAGCAGGATACCGAAGATACCTGTCACACCGGTTCCCTTAGCTCCGAGATGTACCAGGGATGCATACAAAGCTCCACATCCTCCACCGATACATCCGGCGATGAACGGCTTGAAGAATCTTAAGTTTACACCGAAGATCGCCGGCTCTGTAATTCCCATAAATGCACTGAGTGATGACGGAAGTGCCAGAGATTTGATCTTCTTATCTTTGGATTTGATACCTACTGCTAATGCTGCTGCTCCCTGTGCTACGTTTGCTGCACTTGCAAGCGGAAGCCAGTATGTAACACCGTATTTTGCAATCTGTCCGATATCAATTGCTGTATACATCTGGTGGATACCGGTTACTACGGTTGGTGCGTACAGACTTCCCATGATCAGACTTCCGATTCCAAGAGGAAGTGTTAACATCCACTGGATTGCTCCGAGGATTGCATTTTCAGCCCATACAAAGATTGGCCCTACGATTGATAATGTAAGGTAACCTGTTACGAATACGCTGACCAGAGGAGTCACGAATAAGTCGAGCACTTCCGGGACAATCTTATGTAACTTCTTCTCGATCACTGCCAGGATCCATACAGCGATGATAACCGGAATGACATGTCCCTGATATCCGACCATGTCAATCTTGAACAGTCCGAAGAATACGCTCTGTGTCTGCTGTACACCTTCGGTTGCTACCGTATAAGCGTTCTGCAGTGACGGATGGATCATGATCATACCGATAACTGCGCCAAGATACTGGTTAGCACCAAACGCTTTCGCTGCTGAGAATGCAATCAGGATCTGCAGAAATGTATATGCAATGTTTCTTATTGTCTGCAATGACAAGACGCAGTCTCGTTGCACAATGTGCTGCAGATGCAATGTTCTTACTTCCACCGACATGATCCAGGATATCCTGTGCGGTCTTTCTGTAATCCATAATAACTCTCCTTCCTTGTTTTATGTGTAATCGTTTTCACATTTTGTAATTTTATAATAAGAAAAAAAATGCCATTTGTAAAGATGGCATTTTTACTGATATTTCATATTCATTTTTGTGCGTGTTGCACGAATTTAGTTGTTTTTGACCGATTTCGAATTTATTTACACATATTATACACTGATTTTCTACTCCGGCAGCTCTTATTCTTCTATATTTTCTTCCGGATCATCAATTTCAGCAAGCCGAAATCCAAGTTTGATCTCCATCGGAATATTTTCGCCCCATTCTATCACATCCAGCAAGAGTTCTGCACCCCTGATACCACTGGTTTTAAAACCGAAATGTACAGTTGGAATTCCACCGGTTACTGCCTTTAAAAGCTGATTATCACCAAATCCAGTAACCTGGATTGCTGTATTTTCCAATATATAACGGAATCTGGAACCTGTATCTTCTACATTCTTCGGAATCCGGCTTCCTATATAAGTATGAATCGCTTCAATTGCTCCGGCCGCAATCGTATCTGTGGCGCACGATATGATATCGATATCATTCTTTTCATTCAACAATTCCAGAACTTTCTCGTATCCGGACTCTGTAGTAAACTCCGCCACCTTATAATATCCGTCTTTTAATTCCCGTCCCGACCTTTTCAGACCTTCCCGGAATCCATCTTCTCTGGCTGCTCCGGCTGCCTTGTCTTCTCTTGAAACTCCGATATACGCAATCTCTTTCCTGCTCTTAGCCGCAACCGCACGTCCCATGGCCTCTCCTGCACCGTAATCATCATGATAAATGCAATTTGCAAACTTCGTATGCTGTCCGATCACGACAACAGGAACCTTGGATTCTTTCAGAAATCTTCTGTGCTCTGTTGTGATCATCGTACCCACAAGAATAATCCCGTCTACCGGATAATTCTCGAACAGACGCATATATTCTATTTCCTTCACCGGTGTATTATCCGTTCCTGCAAGCAGCATCTGGTAATTCCGCTCTGAAAGAACTTTTTCAATTCCAGCTGTGATCCGGCTGATTGATTCAGAGTTAATCTTCGGCACAACCACACCGATCAGACACGCTTTCTTTGTCCTGAGCATACGTGCCTGTGCCGACGGCTGATATCCCGTCTCTTCGATTACTTTTTTAATCTGTTCTTTCTTCTCGTCACTTACATATCCACCATTCAGATATCTTGATACTGCTGCGCTGGATACCCCTGCCAGTTTGGCAATTTCTTTGATCGTCATCTGACATTTACTCCCTCTGTTATAATGTACTTCCATTCTCTTTAATTATTTTCTGATACCAGTAAGCGGAATCTTTCAAGATCCTCTTCTGTGTCGGATAGTCTACATATACCAGTCCGAATCTCTCAGAATAACCTTTTGCCCATTCAAAGTTATCCATCAGTGACCACTGGAAGTACCCTCTCAGATCAATCTCTCCTGCAGCCTTTTTTAATTCATGCAGATATCTTGCCAGAAAATCAATTCTGTTCGGATCATGTACTTTTCCATCCAGTGAGATCACATCATGGCACGACAGACCGTTCTCTGTAATATAGATTGGCTTCTGATAACGTTCATAAAGGAATTTCGGTCCCCAGTACAGACACTCTGGTGTTACCGGCCAGTCAATCGCTGTTTTTGGGAATCCTTCATAACGGCTTACTGTTTCCGTTCTTCCGTCTTCTCCCATCCGTACACAATATCCATTATATATATTCTGTCCATATACATCGATCGGCTGTGAGATCAGGCGCATATCTTCTTCTGTGATCTTAGGAAGATATGGCTCATACTTTGCCAGACCTTCTTCCGGATATTTTCCAAGAAGAACCGGATCTGACCACCAGGTCACATTCCAGTGCCAGTTTGAGAACTCATCCGGAAGAGCAAAGAAACTCTTCTTTGCCGCTTCGATATCTTCTGCTTTTTCCGTTGCCGGATAGCATACAGAAGCTGTCGGTGCATATCCGATCACAAGTGGCTGCTTCCCATGTGTTCTTAACATCTGCACAGCTCTTCCATGCGCTTTCATAACGTTATGTGCCATCTCGAAAGTATCCCGGATTGGTGCTTTTATCCCCGGCGCATGTTCCCCATTTACAAAACCGAGTCCGACAAAGCACTGTGGTTCATTCAACGTAAAGAAATGTGTGACTCTGTCACTGAATCGTTCCGCTAGAAGCTTTGCATATTCTCCGAACCACTCCACGATCTGTGGATTCATCCATCCACCGCGTTTATACAATTCATATGGAAGTTCCCAGTGATACATGGTAATATATGGTTCAATATCATTTTTTAATAATTCATCGATCAGATCATTGTAGAATGCAATGCCGGCTTCGTTCACCCTGCCAGCTCCTTCCGGCATAACCCTGGACCAGTCTATCGAAAAACGATATCCTTTCAGTCCAATCTCTTTCATAATCCGAACGTCTTCTTTATATCTATGATAATGATCACATGCTACTTCTCCCGTATGTCCTTCGAATATCTTCCCCGGTTCCTTTGTATACACATCCCATATATGCTCGCCTTTTCCGTCTTCTTTCACGGCACCTTCTATCTGATATGCACTTGTTGCTGCTCCCCATACAAAATCTTTTCTAAAATCCATGCTTATTCTCCCTGTTTTCATTATACTGTAATTGTATTATACCGCAAAAATTCATACTGTGCATTATAAGTGAGGCCGGAGATTTCAAAAACCTCCGGCCTCACTTATGTTACATTGATATATTAACTTTCAAACTGGCTGTGATACAGTTTATGGTAAAATCCACCTTTTTTCAGCAGTTCTTCATGATTGCCCTGCTCGATGATCTTACCGTCTTTCATAACTAAGATTAACGAAGCATTCCGTATCGTGGAAAGTCTGTGTGCTACGATAAAGCTTGTTCTGCCCTTCATCAGTTTATCAAATGCTTCCTGTACCTGCAGTTCGGTACGGGTATCAATACTTGATGTCGCCTCGTCTAAGATTAGCATCGGCGGCAGACAGAGCATAACTCTTGTGATACACAGAAGCTGTTTCTGTCCCTGGCTGATGCTGTCTTCATGGAGCACCGTATCCAGACCTTTCGGAAGTCTGCGGATGAATTCCCAGCTTCTTGCTTCTTTCGTCGCACAGATGATCTCTTCATCAGTTGCATCCGGCTTTCCAAAACAGATGTTGTCTCTCACGGTTCCGCTCTTGATCCAGGTATCCTGCAGTACCATGCCAAAGCTGCTTCTGAGCGCATGTCTGGATACTTCCCGGATGTCTTTTCCATCCACCAGGATCTTTCCTTCATCTACGTCATAGAAACGCATCAGCAGGTTAATAAATGTCGTCTTACCGCATCCGGTCGGACCAACGATTGCGATACGCATACCTGGTTTTACATCCAGATTGAAATTCTTAATCAGTTCTTTTTCTTTATCATAACTGAATGCCACATCATCAATTGTAACATTGCCATCGACTGTAGCAAATACTCCTTCTTCATCCGGTGTCTCTTCTTTCTGCTCCAACAGGTCAAAGATACGGTCCGCACATGCCAGCGCATTCTGCATCTCTGTAATTACCGAACTGATATCATTGAACGGCTTCATATACTGGTTCGCATAGGATAACAGTACAGAAAGTCCTCCAACCGTCAGCGTTCCGCCCGGTATCAGAAAAGCTCCGAGTAGTGCTACTCCGGCGTAAATGATATTGTTGACAAATCGTGTAGATGGGTTCGTTAAACTGCTGTAAAATACCGCTTTCTGGCTGTATGTCTGCAGTTCTTTATTGATCTCATCAAATCTTCTGGATGATTCTTTCTCGTAACCGAATGCTTTGACTACCTTCTGTCCGCCAATCATTTCTTCGATCAGTGCAGTCTGGCGTCCTCGGGTCTCGCTCTGCTTCCGGAACATCGTATAAGATCTGAAAGAAATGAATTTCGCTACTACGAAACTAAATGGTGTCAGAACGATCACTAAAAGCGTTACCCACACATTCTTGGAGAACATGAAGATCAGCGTCACAACGATCGTCACAATTCCGGAAAACAACTGTGTAAATCCAAGCAGCAAACCATCGGATAAGATATCTGTATCTGCAATGACACGGCTTACGATATCTCCGGTACTATGCTGATCCAGATAAGATAACGGCAATACCTGGATATGCCGGATTGCCTGTGACCGGATATCCTGTACAATACGATAGGTCATACGATTATTCAAAAGATTCATGAACCAGGTAGCAAGTGCCGATATCACGATGAATACCAGAATCTGTCTTAGATAATACCACATCATATCAAAGTTCACCTGATGTGCTGCCACGACTTCATCGATCGCATCTCCGAATAAGACCGGCACATACAACTGCAATACTACAGAGATCGCAGCAAAGATGACACTGAATCCAAGGAAAATCTTATATTTCCCTATGAGCTTTAATAATTTCTTCATTACTTTGCCGCTCCTTTCTCTGTCTTCTCAGAAGTCTTCATTACAACCGGACGTTCTTCCGGGAACTGTGAATAATAGATTTCCTGATAGGTCTCACAAGTTTCCATCAGTTCTTCGTGTGTTCCCTGTCCTGCCAGTTCACCGTCGTCCATAACCAGGATCTTGTCCGCCTGCCGGATGCCGGAAATTCTCTGGGATACCAGGAATGTTGTCACATTGCCTTCCAGTTCACCGATTGCTTTACGAAGCGCTGCGTCTGTCGCAAAATCCAGCGCACTTAAACTGTCATCCAGTATCAGGATATCCGGCTTACTGACCAGTGCACGGGCGATCGTAAGACGCTGTTTCTGTCCTCCGGACAGATTGCGTCCGTTCTGTTCCACTTCAAAATCAAGCTTTCCAGGCTTAGATTCTACAACATCTTTTGCCTGAGCGATTGTGATCGCTTTCCACAGATCTTCATCTGAAGCCTGATCATTGCCCCACTTCAGATTATCGCGGATACTTCCTTTGAACAGGATGGAACGCTGTTGAACCACTCCGATCTCACTGCAAAGTTCTCCCTGCGGATAGTCCTTTGCATTGACGCCATTTACCTTTACTATACCTTCCTGTGGATCATAGAATCTCGGGATCAGGCTGACCAGCGTACTCTTACCACTTCCGGTTCCTCCGATGATTCCAATCGTCTGTCCTTTCTTCGCCCGGAAGGAGATGTCCGATAAGCTGGATGCTCCGGCACCTTCATAGGTGAAAGTGACGTGGTTGAATTCAACAGCCATATTATCATCAGCTTTATCATTTCCAGCCACTGCTTTGTATTCCATACTGGACTTCACATCCAGGATACCAGCCACGCGGTCTGCACAAGCCATTGATTTATTCAACGTAATGATCAGAGAGGCTAATTTGATCAGCTCTACAATGATCTGTGCCATATAGTTATACAGTGCTACCACCTGCCCCTGCTGCAGATTCCCGATATTCACCTGCACTCCGGCACGCTCGATCAGTAACACAGTTGCCACGTTGATCAGTACATACGTGAGCGGATTCAGAAGAGCAGAAATTCTTCCTACGAATTCATTCAGTCTCGTAAGCTCACGGTTTCCTTCTTCGAATTCCTCCACCGACTGTTCTTCCCTGCAGAACGCACGGATGACACGGACACCTGTCAAATTCTCTCTTGTAAGTCCTGTCACACGGTCCAGTCCTGCCTGTACTTTCTTGAACAGCGGAATACTGATCAGCATAATGGAAAATACAACTACAAACAGGATTGGCACTGTCACGACAAAGATCAGTGCGCAGCGCACATTGATGGTAAATGCCATCACCATCGCACCGATCACAACAAACGGGCTTCTCAGCAACAGACGCAGTCCCATGTTAATTCCGTTCTGTACCTGATTCACATCGTCCGTCAGTCTTGTAATCAGCGTATCCGTTCCGAGCGTGTCCAATTCTGTAAATGACAGTCCCTGGATATGGTCGAACATGGCCTGTCTGACACTGGTCGCAAATCCAACACTCGCCTTTGCGGCAAAGAACTGTGCGGTAAAGCTGCACAACAGTCCGACTGCTGCCATAAGCAGTAATACGAAGAACATTTCCACAATATATCCACGATCATTCTTCGCAACGCCCACATCAATGATCTGAGCTACCACAACCGGAACCATAAGATCGAATACCACTTCTAATAATTTAAAAAGCGGTGCCAGAATGCTTTCCCTGCGGTATGGCCTCAGAAATTTTTCAAGACGCTTCATTTCTTTCACTCCATTCCTTTTTCTATACGATAACTAATAAATCATCTGTTATCTACTTATCATAATGTCCCTTGACTGTTTTATTATAGTCCGTTATCATTGATATGAATAATATTGTTTTTATAGCTTTGCAATACAAAAAATATATAAGGCAGGTAATCCAACATGGAACTCAGACAGTTAGAATATTTCCGCGAGATTGCATCCACCGGCAGCATCAACGAAGCTGCAAGACACTTAAATATGTCCCAGCCGCCGCTCAGCTATCAGATCCGCCAGCTGGAAAATGAATTAAATGTAAAACTTTTCGACCGCACCAGCAAGGGTGTTACCCTGACTGAAGCCGGTAAGCTTCTCTACGACCGCTCCGGTAACCTGCTGGAATACGCCCGATCTACCGAACTGGAAGTCTCAAAAACCGGTAAAAAACGTATCTTACGTATTGGCCTGACTCCGACAACGGTAGATACCATCATGCCTTATATTTCCCAATTTTCGAAAAAAAATCCCGACGTGAACTTTGAAGTCCACGACGGGATCACTTACTCGCTTTATCAGTATCTTCTGGACGGGATCATCGATATCTCCGTTGCCAGAACACCACTGCGTCTTGACGAAGTGTCTTATATGGAATTGTGTTCTGAGCCGATGATTGCAGTATCAGCACCCAAAAATATGGTTTCAAAGACCGCTGACGTTACCACAGATACACCGCATAATTCTTCGAAACACAATGCGGTTTCTTCCTTAAAGCTCTCCGATCTTTTACATAGACCGCTGATCTTATACCGGAGATACGAAGAACTCATCATGAATACCTTTCATGCCCAGAATATGAATCCGGACATCTTCTGTGTCTGCGATGATCCCAGAGGTGCCATGCTGTGGGCGAAAGAAGATCTTGCAACTGCCATCTTTCCGCAGTCCATGGCCAGCTTGTGTGACGGACTTTGTATACAAGAATTGGATGAGCCGGATCTTGTAACTAAGATACTTCTGATCTGGGCGAAGGGAAAGAAACCGGTGCCGCTGGTGCAGGAATTTCTGGATGTGTGTGGTGAGCATTAGTACATTAGAGCTTGCGGCTCACCCACCATATACCAATTATAAGATATACCGCCATCATTCCTAATATGGCAGATGTTGCAACCAGTTGATTCATATTTTCCAAAGCAACTACTAACAGCAGAAGTACAATTTCGCCACACCAATAGGACCAGATACATTTCCTTTTTCCGTAATCAGTAATCCAAGTTTTGGAATCCACGATCCAGAGTAAATTGATGAATATTCCAAAACCAATAGATACAATTAGAGAAGTGGCCTCTTCCGCTGACATATTTATCATTCCATTTTTTACAAATACAATACATAACACCAATAAATCATACGCCAATAACAATATGCCATTTCTTTTCAATGATTTGATACTTTTCTGCATATCCATCTCTCCTCTCCAAATAGAAATCTTAGATAAACCCATCTACTTCTTCCTGCAGATTTACTCCATAAGAGAATACATAGGCTAAACATAAAACAATAATTCCAAAAATGAATCCTCTCACTTCAAAATTGATATCTTTCAGTCCATTCATTTTAATCAATACTCCGCAAATATAAACGACCACATTCTGAATCGTCGGCATTACTATACTGTAAATTCCTATTTTCTTTACTCTTTCTACATTTTCTGCTGTAAACGGTGTGCCCATTTCTGGTTGTTCCTTTGTGCCTTCCAGTGACTTCAGTATTTTATGAACGTTGCGAAAAATCAGGGCCAGTAATATAGATGTTGCTCCCAACAGCAGAAGCCACACGGATACCAGATGCATCCGCATATTTCCCTTTGCATCAATCAGTGTAAAGAACATCCCGTAGGCATTCATCATGGTATCCTGTTTGATGCCGAATATAGCCCCGTTAATGTGCACGCTGTGCATAGGTATAGCCAATCCCGCCCAAAGTAATACGATACCATCGAACCAATGTAAGATTTCCAGAAATCTCATCAGACTGGTCAGTGGTTTCCGGAATTTTTCAAAACTTTTCATCTTCATATTATTCACCCTCCTCTTCATCCAGATTTCCATCAAATTTTAAAATATCACCTACATCACATTGAAGGAAATAACAGATACGATTCATCGTATGCAAACGGATACCTTTGGCTTTTCCGCTTCGGAGTACCGACAGATTGGCCTCGGTAATACCCACTTGTCTGCATAATTCTTTTGAAGTCATTCCCTTCTTTTTCAGGACTTCATCCAGGCATATACGAATTCCCATATTTCCTCCTTTCTGTGTTTGAAAATTATTGTTTTTCGATAATTTATAATTTTATTATAGCAAGAAATTATCGTTTGTCAATAATTTTTACTACGCAATATTCCAACTGTTTTTTTCGTAATTATGTGATTTTTCCAACTTTTCTTATATTTTTAACTCCAAAGAATCTTCTATCGGCAACTACTTATAAACGCATGGCCCAAAAAAAGATTATCCGGATACTTCCCTTTCTCCAGATAATCTTTCTATATAATCTCTATTCTATTTTATTTTTCTTGCTCCACCTTCGTCTTCTTCGGCAAAAACAGACTCAAAAGTAACGATACCACAAACACTCCTGCCACCGCATTTCCATTAAATACATCTCCTACCGCACTTGGAAATGCTGCAAAGAAGTTCCCAGATGTCTGTGTCAGACCAACTCCGATACTAAATGACAGTGACACGATGATCATTGTTCTGTCATCGAATTTGCATTCTTTCAGCATCTTGATTCCTTCATACATGATCGATCCAAACATCATAACCGTACATCCGCCAAGCACTGCCTGTGGAAGTGAATTGAAGAATGCTCCAAGCGGTGGAAATAACGACGCAAGGATCAGAATCAACGCTCCCATCAAAATTGTAAAACGGTTAATCACCTGTGTCATTGTCACAAGTCCGATATTCTGACTGAATGATGTCAGCGGCAGACAACCAAAACATCCCGAAATTGCACTGGAAAATCCATCAACTGCCAGTGAACCGCGAAGTTCTTTCATCTTAAGATCACGTCCAAGTGCTCCCGTACAGACTGCCGTCGTTGCACCTGTCGTCTCTGCTGCCGATACCAGGAATACGATTGCGATCGTGAAAAATGCTCCCAAATTGAATACTGGCTTATGACTGGTCAGGAACACAAGCTTCGGAATACTGAATACGCCGACCTCCTGAATCGTCTTATGAATACCGGAAAAGTCAACCATCGGCGCGATTCCTGCTACCGTAAATATAATTGCAAGTGCATACCCAAATACAAGTCCAACCAGCACATTCAGATTCTTATAGACACCTTTCAAGACTTCTCTGGATACCAGACATACGATCAATGTAAATGCACCAACTACCAGATGATACCATGAACCGAAGTCTTTCACTCCGCTTCCACCGCCCCAGGAATCCATACCTACCGGCAGAAGTGACAATCCAATCGCGATAACTACACAAGCCGATACAACCGGAGTCAGATATTTTCTCCAGTACTTGGCACTCAATCCGACAAAACCTTCAAAAATACCACCTAGAATAACTGCACCAACCATACCTTCATATCCAAGATCCGGATTCGTTGCAATTACCAGCAGACTTCCAAGGAACGTAAAGCTGACTCCCATAATAATCGGAAGTCCGGATCCGATCACTCCTATCGGATATAATTGCAAACAAGTCCCGATTCCTGCTACAAACATCGCACACTGCAATAGCTGTGTGATCTCCGCAGAACTTAAATGTGCTCCATTACTTCTAAGTACCGTCGCACTGCACACGATCAGCACTGGTGCCAGATTCGATACGAACATCGCCAGTACATGCTGCAATCCAAACGGGATGGCTTTTCTAAGCGGAACCCTGCCGTTAAGCTTATAGATATTCTCTTCACTGACCGACGTTATCTTTTCTTCTTTGTTGCTTTCCATGACTTTTCCTCATTCTCTCTGTGAAATTTCTTTAGTATAAATTTAACTTATATTTTTCAAGAAAGCAACACGAGAATTAATAAATGCATTTATTACTTTAATACAATCCGAAAATATTCTACTGTCGTTGAAAGAAGAAATATTCCACACACTGCCATTTGCAGATATTTTTTCTTAATTACACTTTCAATAAAATCTTTTAAAAATATAAAATCAATCACACTACCAATAAGAATGCTCCCCACATCCATGATACTGTTTATTGCTTTTATCGAAAACAACTGGAACATCCATATCAGACTGGCTGCCCCCAGACACCAGATAAGTGAAAAATAAAATTCCCTGTTTTCACGAATTTCCCAATATTGCCGTAAAAGAACCACACATGTAGTACATCCTATGATACAGCCATAAAATGCAATCGAAGAAAACACTTTGGTTGACTGTGTAACCATTACACCTAATACTGCCATTACAAAGCTAATTCCACTGATTAACCATTTCATTTTCTTTGCCGCATGATACTCCGATATCTCTGCCGTTGATTTCATAATCTCTACTACGTTCTTCCGATCTACAGCAGTTTCTCTTCTTTCTGTATTGATTTCCGATCTCATAAGCTCCACCACTTCTATCCCGAGTGCATCTGCCAATGGTTCTAACGTATTAATGTCTGGAAAACCAAGTCCTCTTTCCCATCTGCTGACTGCCTTATCCGTTACATTTATCTTTTCTGCCAGTTCCGCCTGTGTCATACCCAGCTGCTTTCTCCGTTCCATGATAAATTTTCCAAATACTTTTGCATCCATGTAATTCACTTCCTTTTTCCGTTCTTCGAAACCGAATAGACTTCTTTGTTTAATTACATCATATACATTTTTTATTAAATACGTCAATCGACGAATCCTTTACTTTTTTAATTTTAAGGTAAAAAGCTTTGAATAGTAAAAGAAGACTCTTGCAATGCAACAGCCTTCCTAATCATATACTTATTCTTCTTTTTGTATTTCTTCTATAATTCGTTGAATTGCAGTTACCTCTTCCTCCAATTCATCCGCAATTTGTCCTATAGACTTTCTTTTTTTCAACTTCTTTTTAATCTGCTTTTTCAAAAGACTCCGTTCTCCAAGCTCAATTCCAGATTCTACTCCAGCCTCCACACCAGCTTCATACTCCGCTTTCCGTAATTTTTTCTCTTCAAATTCTTTATCATACTCATAGATGCTCACTTTGATCACCTCTGCCTTATTCTTCACCAAAAATTCTGCCAGAATTCCTTCCTCTATGCATTCATCTACCGCTCGCGTAACTGCCTCTTCCAGAGGAATATTCTGCGTCACATATTTTCTTACCCTCGCAACATATTTGGCATATTCCTTTAATGTTCTGCAGTGTTCCATCAGTTCTAGGTTATGACCATCATTTACATTCAACATAGTCACCTTTAATTCCAGATCCGGATCATCCGTCGGATTCTCATAAGCTGAAGATAATCGGAATTCATTATAATCGTCTACCTTTTTCGTTCCATTATAAAATACAATAAATCTTGGTGTCGCTATCTTTTGTATTACCGTGGAATATAAAGATTTCCGAACTACTAATCTTTGATATTCATCCGCAATATAGAATAAATTTCTAAGCGGAATATTCGGGTTATACGTCGACTGGTGCTCATACAAATATAAATTCATATCCATAATAAACGCCAGATCATTTTTCATTCCCATATAAATTGCATTTTCTAATGTGACAATCTGCAAATCTTCTACATTAGTATAATTCCGACCATTCACTGCATTATACAATGATAGCAGATTTTCTTTATCATGATACAACATTCGAAAAATCGTATCTTTGTATGGCCGTTTTGCCTTTAACTGACGGTTGCTTACCTGATACTTTTTGTTACGTCTCTTCTGACTTTTTCTTCTCGCCATATTTAATTCCTCCTATGTGCAGGAGGATATCTTACTTACACGTTCAGTCCTCTCCTGCTTTTTACAATTGATTGGTATAAAAAACATAGATTCCTGAAATGCAATTAGAATGTAGATAGTATATGATTCAATATACCTTAGATTTCTTTTGAAGTATGCTTTTATATAGATTAACATATAAATAAATATTATTCAATATATTTTCAAACAAATTTTGTTGCTGTTTATTACATGAAGCGGTCATTCCGTGGGTATCGCATGCTGTAATGATTCAACAGCGGAACCATAACTGCTGTGATACCGGAAGTGTACAAAAAAAGCCGGAAAGTCAAGGCTTCCGCCACAACTTTTCGGCCATACACAGGTTACAATTCCGCTATTGAATTCAGTATCATGGACCGGGGTAAGCCACAATACTGTATTAAACAGCAAAAAAATTCAACTTCGTCTCATCAAACTCTATCTTCTGCCCTTTACTTCTAAAATACTCCTCCACAACCTGATACATCTCCTCATACCGTCCTTCGCATGCACAATTTCCTAACGGTTCAATCCAGCAGGACTGTTTTCCACAGGCATCTCTCAAGTGAACCTTAAAATTCAGCCCTTTCTCCTCCAGCAATCCGTTCACTTCAATCATCTCATTAAATGTAATATAATTCATATCCGCTATCTCCTCCAGTTCTTTCCACTATAGTATCCGGCTGCATTGAATATCGTTGCGAATACATTGATCATCTTGTTCGACGTATACACTGCATGATACCGGTTATATTTTCCCCAGTCTGCATTCGCCAGTGTCCATGTTCCGGATACTGCGACCAGGTAAATAACCGCACACAGGAATCCGACGATAAGTTCACCGGTTGCCATCAAATGGTCATACTTCTGATTCAGCATCTGTGCTATCACTCCTGCCATGATCAAGCTTGCAAGCATACTGATCCAGAGTTTGTTCAGGATATAGCGGTTCAGCTTTGATCCCATCCACAATATAATTGCAAGAATAAATGCCCCGCCATACAGGTAGATTACATACTGCTTCAATACCGCTGTATCACGACACACAATATATCCTCTTCCCATCACTGTTCCGATTGTAAAAAGTCCGACAGGCTGTACAACTGCCCCCAGAAGCAACAATGTCAGATGCACTTTCATATTCGCCGAACATGTTCCTATGATCAGCAGACCTACCACAGCTGCAAGTGAAATCAGCCCGACATAAAGATGTGTTCCAATATAATCCTTCGGAAGCAGCCATATAGATATCACACTTAAGATCGTTCCTGCAATAAAAAAGCATGCAATCTCATTGTTCATCTCATCCCTGCTTAATTTCTTCTGTACAATATCCTCTTTCAAAAGAATTGCCAGACGTACCTGCCACTCTTCTTTTTCTTCCTCAATCTCAAGCTGATCGATCGATGTAATGTCAAGCTTACTTTTCAATGCCTTCTGACAGGTCAATTTTGTCTCTTTTAATGTTCGTTCTTCTTTTTCGATCTCATCTAATCTGTGAGATAATGCTTCCTGTAAAGTCAATCTGTTTTCATAGATATCTTTGATCTCCTGTACCGGAATACCGATCAGACGCAGCTTTTTAATTTCCTGAAGCTGTTCTACATCTGTTTCTGAATACTCCCGGTAATTATTTTCCTGATTACGTGCCGGATGGATCAGTCCTTCTTCTTCATAAAATCTTATATTCGCCTTGGAAATCCCAACCTGTTTTTCTACATCTTTAATCTTCATAAAGTGACACCTTCTTTCCATTCTTCCAGTCTGCCTCTGTAATGATCTCTTTGCGGTGTTTTATCGTCTTGTATTTTACTTTACCAAATAAACCTTTTTGCTCTTTACAATAAATGATATGAACTGCCATATGAAACTTCTGGTTCTCGTCTTCCAACTCATGACTGTATTCCAGATGAGTCGCACTGTAACGAAGCAGAAGCACTTCACCGGCTCCCACCGGTACGTTCCCACCATCCACAGACATGACCTGAAACGTAATGGTTCCCGGTATTTCGATTTCTTTTAATTCAACCTGTTCTTTTATTACTGTCTGAAGTTCGGAAATAATTTTGTTTCTATCTTCACTTTTTTCCATACTGTCACCTCCTTCGTTCCGGATATCTACATCCTTCTCCCTCTTTGTTAAGATGATTATATTCCTTCAAGCCGCTTGAAGGTCAAGAGATTCACCATATTTTTCTTCCATTTTTTACCTTTACTCGTATTCCCGCTCGATTTTTTTCTCTGCCAGCCGCTCTGTCTCTTCTATTGCTTCTTTATAGCCGGTCAGTGCCGCAAATGGTGCAAACTGAGCCGCCCGGTCTGCTATCGGCATCGGCGGATGTGTCTCCGATACATGATGCGGAAGGTTCAGAATATCTCCATACTTTTGCTGCACTTCGATCACCGATTTCTGTAATTTCCCCGAAACCTGTGTAACATTTTCTTTCAAAACATTATCATTCCTCACGCTTTATGTCCTCCGATCTGCCGGTTCCGTTCCATCGCAGTTCC
>OLOD01000996.1_pt1 | contig 19827 bp, 20 predicted proteins | sample 1671921 | NCBI WGS metagenome assembly OLOD01 (sample SAMEA3136626, study PRJEB25190) | human gut metagenome | biome: human gut; feature: human-associated habitat; material: faeces | place: Austria | collected 2013
AGCAAGAAAAAATAATAAAAAAAGATAATAAAAATACAGCCTTCTTGGCTGTTTTTTTATGCCGTTTTTTCATTGAAAAAATAAGTATCATTTAGTATACTTTATATGATAAAAATAAAGATGTTTTTAATCGAAAAAGGGAGAAACTATGAAAACTGTATTAAAAAATGGAAATGTTTTTTACCAAAATAAAATTCAAAAATTAGATGTAGAAATTGATGGTGAAACAATTAGTCAAATAGGTCATGATTTAGATGGTGAAAATATAATTGATTGTACAGATCTTTTAGTAACACCAGGTTTTGTTGATCTTCATGTTCATTTACGTGAACCAGGATTTGAACATAAAGGAACTATTAAAACAGAAACTTTATCTGCTAAATATGGAGGGTATACGCATATTGTAGCGATGGCTAATACAAATCCATGTATGGATGATAAAGAAACTATTGAAGATTTTATTCAAAGAGTTCAAAAAGATAGCTCTATTCATACATATACTTATAGTGCTATTACGAAAGATTTAAAAGGACAAGAGCTTGTTGATTTTAAAGAAAATAATGCTTTTGATATTGTACAGGGATTTTCTGATGATGGAAAAGGTGTTCAAAGTAAAGAAATGATGGCAAAAGCCATGAAAGAAGCAAAAGCAATCAATAGTATTATTGTTGCTCATTGTGAAGATGAAGGAGAACTTGAAAAAGGAGCATGTATTAACTTAGGACGTGTTTCTAAAGAAAATGGTCTTGTAGGAATCAATAATGCTTCAGAATATAATCATGCTTTACGTGATTTACAATTATCTAAAGAAATTGGTAATCGTTATCATATTTGTCATATTTCTACTAAAGAAACTGTGGCAGGGTTAAGAGAATATCGAAAACAAGGACTTCCTGTTTCAGGAGAAGCTTGTCCACATCATTTGATTTTAACAGATGAAAATATTAAAAACTTAAATCCAAATTATAAAATGAATCCACCACTTCGAAGTAAAGAAGATTTAGATGCTTTAATTGAAGGACTTAAAGATGGAACAGTGACATGTATCTCAACAGATCATGCACCTCATAGTGATGAAGAAAAATTAAAACCAATTGATCAAGCACCATTTGGTATTATTGGTAATCAACATGCTTTTAGTCTTGTTTATACATATTTAGTTAAAAAGAATTTGTTAGATTTAGAAACTGTTTTAAAATGTATGACAGTCAATCCAAGTCAAGTCATTGGATTGGATCATGATATGGCAGTTGGTAAAAAAGCTAATATTGCCATCATTGATTTAAATGAAGAATATACGATTACGAGAGATAATATTTATTCAAAAGCAAAGAATACACCATTTTTAGATACAAAATGTTTTGGTTTAGTAAAATATCATATTTTAGATGGAAAGATTGAAAAATTATAGGAGGAGTTTATGAACTATCAAGGGTTAATGGAAATTACAAAGATTGAAAACATTGCAGATGATGTTTATGAAATGACTTTAAAGGGAGAAGGGGCTAAATATATTAGTCAACCTGGTCAATTTATTAACATTAAGATCAATGAAAGTTTACAACCTTATCTTAGAAGACCAATGTCTATTTCAGATTATGATGAAAATACAATTGTGATTGTTTTTAAAGTTGTTGGTCAAGGAACAGAAATTTTAAAGAATAAACAAATTGGAGATCAATTGGATTGTTTAATTGGTTTAGGAAATGGTTTTACTGTTCAAGAAGGAAAAGCTTTACTTATTGGTGGAGGACTTGGAACACCACCTCTTTATAACTTAGGTAAAAAATTAAAAGAAAAAGGTGTAGAAGTAACAACTGTTTTAGGATTCTCTTCTAAAAAAGATGTTTTCTATATTGATAAATTCCAAGAATTTGGAGATGTATTAATTGCGACAATGGATGGTTCTTTAGGTGTTAAAGGAACAGTTATTGATGTTATTAAAAAGGCTAATTTAACATTTGATCATTATTATACATGTGGACCTGAACCAATGTTAGATGCGCTTGCCTTAAATTATCCAGAACACGGACAACTTTCTTTTGAAGCAAGAATGGGATGTGGTTTTGGAGCTTGTATGGGATGTTCATGTAAAGTGAAAACAAAACCTTATAAACGTATTTGTGTAGAAGGACCAATTTTACTAAGTGAGGAGGTTATTGTAAATGGTTAATTTAAAAGTTAAACTTCCAGGTTTAGAAATGAAAAATCCAGTTATTCCAGCGTCAGGAACTTTTGGATTTGGATATGAATTTACAAGATTTTATGATATTAATGTTTTAGGAAGTATCATGATTAAAGGAACAACGCTTGAACCACGTTATGGAAATCCTTTACCACGTATTGCGGAAGGGCCAAGTGGAATGCTTAATGCGATTGGACTCCAAAATCCTGGTGTTGATGCGGTTATGTCACATGAGCTAGAAGAACTTCGTAAATGTTATAATGATAAAGTCATCGCTAATATTGGTGGAAGCTGTATTGATGACTATGTTGAAACAGCTAAACGTATTTCAACACATGATATGGTAGGAGCATTAGAACTTAATATTTCTTGTCCAAATGTTCATAGTGGAGGTATTCAATTTGGAACAAATCCACAAATGGCTGCGGATGTTACACGTAAAGTAAAAGCAGTTTCTCAAAAACCGGTTTATGTTAAACTTTCTCCTAATGTAACAGATATCGTTGAAATGGCAAAGGCCGTAGAAGAAGCTGGAGCTGATGGAATTACAATGATCAATACTTTAGTAGGTATGCGTTTTAATATCAAAACTGGAAAACCAATTATCGCTAATGGAACTGGTGGTTATTCAGGACCAGCTATTTTCCCAGTAGCTTTACGTATGGTTCATCAAGTAAGTAAAGCTGTTAAGATTCCAGTAATTGGTATGGGTGGTATTTCAAGTGCCCATGATGTTATTGAAATGATGGTTGCAGGCGCAAGCGCTGTGGCGATTGGTTGTCAAAACCTTGTTGATCCATATGCTTGTTATAAAATTATTCAAGATTTACCAAAAGAACTTGAAAAACTTGGTGTTGAAGATATTAATGATATCGTTGGATTATCACATCAATATTAAAAAGAGAAATGAAAGATTTCTCTTTTTCTATCATTATCCATGTAATATAATAAGATAAATAGGGGTGAAATAAATGGATTTAGATACATTGTTAAATAAAAATCAAAAAGAAGCAGCAACGTATTTAGATAGTCACTTAAGAATTATTGCGGGGGCAGGTTCTGGAAAAACAAGAGTCGTGACTTATCGTATTGCACATTTAATACAGGATGTAGGAATTGATCCTCGTTCTATTTTGGCAATCACTTTTACCAATAAAGCTGCTAACGAGATGAAAGAAAGAGTGAATGAAGTTGTAGGTATTCATGGAAGTGGAACGCTTATTTGTACGATTCATTCTTTATGTGTGAGATTTTTAAGACAACATATTAATGTTTTAAATTATCCAAGTAATTTTACAATTATGGATGAAGAAGATCAAAAAGCACTTATTAAAAAGCTTTATACACAATTAGAAATAGATGCAAAAGTTATTTCTATTAAAAGCATGATCAATACAATTTCTTCATATAAAACAGCAAGAGTTTCTCCACAAAGAGCTATTGAATTAGCTGGACAATTTTCAGGAGAACTCAAAAAAGCAAAAGTCTATGAAGCCTATGAAAACTATAAAGAAGATCATTTCTTATTAGATTTTGATGATTTATTATTAAAAGCAGTTTATATTTTAGATAATTATCCAGATATATTAGAAAAATGGCAAAGAAAGTTCCAATATATTCATGTAGATGAATTCCAAGATGTAGGTGAAATTGAATATCATTTAGTTCAATTATTATCAAAATATGCTATTGTTTGTGTTGTTGGAGATCCTGATCAAACAATCTATAGTTTTAGAGGAGCAGATGTTCATTTTATTTTAGATTTTGATAAAGACTTTAAACCAAATAAAACAATTATTCTTGATCAAAACTATCGTTCAACTGGAAATATATTAAAAGTATCAAATAATTTAATTCGTAAAAATAGTCAACGTTTAGAAAAGAATCTTTTTACAAAGCAAACAGGTGGAGAAGATGTGATTCACCATGTTGCTAAAAGTGAAGAAGAGGAAGCTAATTGGATTGCTAATAAAATCGAAGATATTGTAAATAATCAAGATGGGGTTAATTATCGTGATATTGCAATTTTATATCGTGCAAACTATTTATCACGTACGATTGAACAAGTATTGATTCGTAAAGGAATTGATTATCGTATTTTTGGTGGTTTAAAATTCTTTAATCGTAAAGAAGTTAAAGATGCTTTAAGTTATTTAAGACTTGTTTGTAATCAAGAAGATTTAGCGTTTGAAAGAATTATTAATACACCAGCCAGAGGTATTGGTAAAAAAACATTAGAAAATATTCAATTAGTAGCACTTAATCATCAAATTTCACTTTATGATGCTTTAACGCTTCATAGTGATGAAATTAGACTTTCTAATAAATCAAAAAAAGAAGTGCGAATTTTAGTTGAAGCAATTGAAAAAGCAAGACGTTCAACTTTACCATTACATGAAATGTTTGAAAATTTAATGATTGATGTTGGTTACATTGAAATGCTCAAAAATGATTTAGAAGATAATCGTATTGATAATATTCATGAATTACAACGTTCAATTTATGATTTCCAAGCGTCTCATGAAGATGCCCCAACATTAGAAAATTATTTACAAGATATTTCTTTATATACAGATAATGATGCAATTGATCAAGGTCAATATGTTTCTTTAATGTCTATTCATATGGCTAAAGGTCTAGAATTTGATTATGTCTTTGTTTTAGGCTTATCTGAAGGAATTTTCCCAAGCTTTAGAAGTTTAGCTGAAGATGGAGATGATGGCCTTGAAGAAGAAAGAAGACTCGCATATGTAGCCTTTACAAGAGCGAGAAAACAACTTTTCTTAACGGATAGTGAAGGATTTAGTTTTGTGACAGATTCGCCTAAAATTTCTAGTCGTTTCATTGATGAAGTAGGAAATGAAGGAATTATTCATAGCGGAAGTAAGCCTCGTTTTAAAACAACAGATTATGTACCTAAACAAACAGTGTCTAAAGCAGAATTGATTGGGGATAATAAGGTTGATGATTGGAAAGTTGGAGATCTTGTAAATCATGATATTTTTGGTAAGGGTGTTGTTGTTAAGGTCAATAAGAATATTTTAGATATTGCTTTTGAACTTCCAGCAGGGCTTAAGTCTTTAATGGCTAATCATAAAGCTTTGAAAAAACTTACAAATTAGAGAATTCTTGGAATTCTCTTTTTAGTATTATTTTGTTATAATAAAAAAGATTGAAAAAGGAGTAAGAATATGGATGATTTAAAAAGATATGAAGAATTAGTAAAAACAATTGAATATCATAATGATCGTTATTATAACCAAGACGATCCAGAAATAAGTGATTATGAATATGATATGATGATGAAAGAACTTAAAAAAATAGAAAAGGATCATCCTGAATTTGTCACACCAAGTTCGCCAACACAACATGTTGGGGGAAGTGCAAAACGAGAAGCTGGTGTTTTAGTAAGACACCGTGTGCCAATGCTTTCTTTACAAGATGTTTTTTCTAAAGAAGAAGTTCAAGAATTTGTTGAATCAATGCAAGAAACATTGGTTGATCCTGTGTTTGTTGTTGAATATAAAATTGATGGGCTTTCAATGGCTTTAAGATATGAAAATGGTCTTTTAACAACAGCTATTACTCGTGGAGATGGAATCATTCAAGGAGAAGATGTAACTGTTAATGCTAAAGTAATCAAAGATGTTAAAAATAAATTAAAGGAACCTATTGAATATCTTGAAGTACGTGGAGAAGTTTATATGACAAATGAAGCTTTTGATAAAGTAAATGAAATTCAAGAGCTTAACAATAAAAAAACTTTCGCAAATCCAAGAAACTGTGCGGCAGGAACATTACGTCAATTAGATAGTCGTATTACAAAACAAAGAAATCTTTCAATGTTTATTTTTAATATTCAAGATATTAGAGGAAAAGAGATTACAAGTCATAGTCAAGGTTATGAATATCTAAAAAAACAAGGAATGAAAGTGATTGATAATTATCAAGTATGTCACAATTTTGAAGAAGTATGGAAAGCAATTGAAATGATTGGTGAAAGCAGAGATCAATTAGGTTATGATATTGATGGGGCAGTTGTTAAAATTGATAGCTATGCACAAAGACAACAATTAGGACAAACAGCTAAAGTGCCTCGTTGGGCCGTAGCTTATAAATATCCACCAGAAGAAAAAGAAACAAAACTTTTAGATATTGAACTTTCAGTTGGAAGAACAGGTAGAATTACGCCAACAGCTATCTTTGAACCAGTCCGTTTATGTGGAACAACGGTTTCAAGAGCAACGCTTCATAATCAAGACTTTATTGATAGTTTGGATGTACGTCTTGGTGATACGATCATTGTTTATAAATCAGGAGAAATCATTCCTAAAGTTAAAGGTGTCAATAAAGATAAAAGACCTGCAGGAAGTGTTCCTTATCAAATAGGAAATACATGTCCTGTATGTGGGGCACCAACGTATCAAGAAGAAGGAACAGTTGATATCAAATGTTCTAATCCTACATGTCCAAGTAAATTGGTTAGAAATGTTGTTAATTTCGTAGGAAGAGATGCCATGGATATTAAAGGGTTTGGTTTATCGTATGTTGAAACTTTAATAGATCAAGGGTATATTCATGATGTTAGTGATATTTATATTTTAAAAGATAAAAGACAAGAACTGTTGGATAAAAAAGTAATTGGTCTTGTTAAAAGTACAGATAATTTATTAAATGCTATTGAAAAAAGTAAAGAAAATGATGCAACAAAGGTTTTAACAGCCTTAGGTATTTCTAATATTGGTAAATCGGCAGCAAAATCTTTAATGAAAAAATTTAAGACAATGGATCAATTGATGAATGCATCTTATGAACAACTTATTGAAGTCAATGATATTGGTGATACGAGTGCACAAATTTTAATTGATTATTTTAAAGATGAAAAGAATAAAGAAATGATTCATAAATTAGAACAATATGGATTAAAAATGGAAATTGAAGATACTCAAAGTTCATCTTTATTAGAAAATATGACTTTTGTTGTTACAGGAACACTTCCTACATTATCTAGAAAAGAAGCAGCTACTTTAATAGAAAATAATGGTGGAAAGGTTTCAGGATCTGTGTCTAAAAAAACAACTTATTTATTAGCTGGGGAAAATGCAGGTAGTAAACTTACAAAAGCACAATCTTTAAATATTCCAGTTTTAACTGAAGAAATGTTTATGGAAATGATAAAATCGTAATTTCGTGTTATAATGCATAAAAAAGGAGGTCACTATGAAAAAAATAGTTACTATTATTCTTTGTTTGCTTATATGTACAGGGTGTACATCAACTTCTAGTAAAAAAGAAACAAAAAGTAGTCAAGATACATCATCTACAGATTCTTTAGATGATTCATTTTATCCTATTGTTAATTTAGGAACAAATTTAATAAGAGAAACTTTTTATCAAGACTTTTCTTCATCTGAAGATTTTCAAACAATAGGTAGAGAATTACAAGCTTTATCGACAGATTATTTCTCTACTTCAGATTATTATATGTCTGAAGGTTTACAACTTGTTCAAAAAGATAAATATCAACTTTTAAAGAAAGAAAAATATTCTTTACAACCTTTAAATGGTGAAAAAGTAGATGGTCAAGAAATTAGTAAGATGGTAGAAAATATCAGTGAACAAGATTATTATGAAAAAAGTGGAGATAAATATACATTAAAGGGAATGTCAATTGCAATTATTTTGGATCCAAAAGGTGGGACAAATGCTGTCTTATCTGAAGGAAGCATTAATAGTTATGCTAAAGAAGTAATTCCAAAGTTATATAAATATCTTCAAACTAAAAAGTCTATTAAAGATATACCTACATTAATTGCTGTTTATCGTAAAAATGATAATGATGAAAATAGTTATAATGGACGTTTTATTTATAGTAGTTATTGTCAAAATGGTAAAGTTGGAAATATTAAGTCTTTAGATTATGCCACTTATATTTTTACAAGTGATGAAGCAAATAAAGCAGATGAAGCACTTTATTCTCAATTTTCGGTTTTTAAAAACAATGTAAAAAATGCTGTAACAGAAGCTGTTGGAGTAGTTGGTTATGGAAAATATGAAGATGGTTCAATTCAAAGCTTAAAAATTCAAATTACAGCAAGTGTAAAAAGTTATACAGAACTTATTTATGTAGTAGAAACAGTTGCTGATCAAATGGATAATCATTTTTCGGGGTTTGATAGTTATGCTGTGATTAATGATCAAGATGGATTAAAAGCGGTTGTAATTAAAAATGCTGGAAAGGATGCACAAAGTACATTATTGTATTAATGATAGACATTTGATACAATGGTAGAAGAGAAGGTGAAATAATGGCAAGAGAAAGATTTTCTTTTGATGATACGATAGAATATGATAAAGATGAATTAAAACCTAACAATGATATTCATGCAAATCATACAGGAAAGTTTACATTTGATGATGAAGTAAAGGAGAACAAGGTGGCTAAACCTCAAAAGAAGAAAAGAAAATTAAAAATATGGCATGTTGTTTTAACATTATTTGTTGTAGTAGTAATTGCTTTTTTCCTTTATATTTTTGTTTTTTCAGGAAATAATAGTGGACCTGTTTATGGGGAAAGATGTGCAAAATTATTAACTGTTGATAAAAATGCAATTACTCAAGTTGAATCACAAATAGAGCAAGATGGAAATATTCAAGATGTAACCATTAAAGTAAGTTGTCGAACAATTAAACTGACTTATCAATTAGCTGATAATATTCAAGTTGATACTGCTAAATCTTTAGTTGAAAATTCTTTACATACTTTTGATGATGCAATGGGTCAAAGTAAAGAAGATGGGGCTGCTTGGTCACAACTTTTAAATAAAGCAAATGGTCGTTTACAATATGATTTAGAAATTATTGTAAAATCTAATGGTGAAAGTGATTTCCCACTTTTTGGAACAAAGCATGCAGGTGTTGATGCTATTACTTATACTGGTCAAAATGTTAAAGATCAAGCATCAGCAGATAAAGCTATTCAAAGACAAGCAGAAGTAGATGCTGCAAATAAAGCTGCAGCAAATAATAATCAATAAACGAGCCTAGCTCGTTTTTTTGGAGGAAAAAATGAAAAAAAATGATTATTTTATAGGAGAATGTGTAGATCAATCTCATGATGGCAAAGGAATTGTTAAATATGAAGGATTTACTTATTTTGTAAATGGAATGATTACAGGAGAAGTAGGTCAAATTAAATGTATAAAAATGTTGAAAAATTATGGAGTAGGTAGACTTATTGAATTACATCAACCTTCACCTGAAAGAGTTAATCCTAAATGTCATATTTATCAAGGATGTGGTGGATGTCATTTAATGCATTTATCTAGTCTTGGACAACAAAACTTTAAAACAAAAAGAGTTAAGGATTGTATGGAAAGAATTGGACATTTAGAAGTAGATGTACAACCTTGTTTGATGCAAGAAGATCCTTGGTATTATCGTAATAAAGTACAAATGCCTTTAGGTTATGATAAAAATGGACAATTAGTGACAGGTTTTTATAAACAAAGAACAAATGATATTATTGCTTGTGATGAATGTTTGATTCAAAATAAAGAATCTAATGCTGTTATTCAAAGAGTTAAAGAACTCTTTGTAAAGTATGATATTAAACCTTATGATAAAGTAAAACATCAAGGAAATATTAAACATATTCTTACTAAAAAAGGTTATCATAGTGAAGAATTTATGCTTTGTTTCATTACATATCAAAAAACAATTAAACATATTGATAAAATTATAGAAACACTTGTTAAAGAATTTCCACATATTAAAACTATTATCCAAAATATTAATGAAAGACATGATAATGTCATTTTAGGAGAAGAAGAAAAGATTCTTTATGGAAAAGGCTATATTTATGATACATTATTAGGCAATCAATATAAAATTTCTTTAAAATCATTTTATCAAATCAATCCTATTCAAGTAGAAAAACTTTATCAAACAGCGATTGATTTAGCACATCTTACAAAAGAATCAACTGTCTTAGATGCTTATTGTGGAATTGGGACCATTACCCTTTCACTTGCAAAACATGTAAAGAAAGTCTATGGAGTTGAAGTTGTTCCTCAAGCCATTGAAGATGCTAAAAATAATGCTTTACTTAATAAAATAGATAACGCTGATTTTGTTTGTGATGATGCTGGAAAATACATGGTCGAACTTGTTAAAAAGAATACTCATTTAGATGTTGTTTTTGTTGATCCACCTCGAAAAGGATGTTCAGAAGAATTCTTAGAACATTTATTACAAGCAAGTCCTAAAGAAATTATTTATATTTCTTGTGATGTTGCCACTCAAGCAAGAGATGCTAAGTATTTAAATGAGCATGGTTATACAATTACGAATTGTCAACCAGTAGATATGTTCCCACATACCTTCCACATTGAAAATATTTTAAGATTTGAGAAATCCTAGTGATTTCTTTTTTTATAGAAAATTATTTATAAATATGTATCGTAAAAATGATAAATGTATCAATTGGTACATTTATCATTGAAAATTTATTTAATTAGTGTATTATAATAAATAAAGGTGATGAGAGATGAATCCGCATTATAATCAAAACTATTCTCGAGAAGAAATTAAAGGTATTTTGGCAAAAATAAAAGAGTGTGTAGCTGCTGGAAAATATACAATTTCTTTAAATGAAAGACGTCAAGAAAATATAGAATTTATAAATGAATATAATGTTCATAGTGATAGACAAAAATCTATTTTGATGCAAATAGAAGTTGAAGATTTTTGCCATTCATTACAAAATATAAAAATTGGATATGAACATGAAATACTTTATGTTTTTGTTCCTCAAGTTCAGCTTTTTAATGCAGATGGTGAAGAAGAGATGATTGATTTATATACAAAGTTTAATGTTCTTGATTTACCATCTGGAAAAAGAACGGTTGTTATTTCATTTCATAAGCGAAATAAGCCGATTGATTATTTGTTTAGAAAGGAGAATCTATTATGACTAGAAACCTTATTTTTTGTGAAGAGTGTCGAGATGATGTAGAATATACTATAACAGAAGTACCAATGATAGGAAAAATCAAAGGTATTGAGTATCATTATATTGGAAAAGAGGTAAGATGTGTTAAATGTAATACGAGTGTCTATGTACCAGAAATCAATGATTCCAACCTTAAGGCTTTGTATGAGGTTTATCGTAAGGAAAATGGAATCGTATCATTAGATGTTATTTTAGCAATTCCTAAGAAGTATGCTATTGGAAAAAGACCACTTTCCCTTTTACTTGGATGGGGTGAACAAACTTTCTCTCGATATTGTGATGGTGATATACCAACAAAACAGTATTCAGAAATTTTAACGAAAATATATGATGATCCAATATATTATGCTGAACTTTTAGAAGCAGGAAAGGAAAATCTAAAATCTCAAAAAACTTATGAAAAAAGTCGAAAAGCTGTTGATGAGTTAATTAAAGTCTCTGAAAACAATTCTTCAAAAATCAATATTGCAATAAAATATCTTTTAAATCAGTGTGAAGACATTACACCTTTGGCACTTCAAAAGGCTTTGTATTATATTCAGGGATTTTATTATGCTTTTTATAATACTTTTCTTTTCATAGAAGAATGTGAAGCATGGGTTCATGGGCCTGTTTATAGAGATATTTATTTTAAATATTGTGATTATCATTTTGATCCTATAGTAAAGAGTCAATATTTTGATGATTCAGTTTTGAGTGCATCAGAAAAGGCAATTTTTGATAGTGTAATCAATAATCTTTGTTGTTATAGTGGTAAAGTTCTTGAACAATTTACTCATAATGAAACTCCTTGGCTTGTTGCTCGAGGTGACTTACCAGTGACAGAACCATCAAAACAAATTATTTCACATGATAACATTGGAACATATTTTAAAGCAGTAAAAGAAAAATATAAGATGACGAAACCAAATGATATTCGCGTCTATTCAATGGATATGTTTGATAGCTTATAATTGTTAAGATTTGAGAAATCCTAGTGATTTCTTTTTCTTATACCAGGTTATAACAAATAACTATTTGTCATATTATAAAGAGTGTTTTACAATAAAAACAGGAGGAAAAAGGAAATGAAAGTATTATTAGTTAATGGAGGACCACATCCTAAAGGATGTACAAATCGTGCTTTAGAAGAAGTAGAAAAAGCATTAAAGGAAGAAGGAATAGAAACACTTATTTATCATATTCCTAATGTTCCTTTACAAGATTGTATTGCTTGTGGATCTTGTTCTAAAACAGGAAAATGTGTTTTTGATGATTGTGTGAATGAATTTGCCTCAATGGCTAAAGAGGCTGATGGCTTTATTTTTGGGACACCTGTTTATTATGCGCATCCAACAGGTAAAATTCAAAGTTTTATGGATCGTGTTTTTTATAGTGCTAAATCAGCATTTGTTCATAAACCAGCAGCAGTAATTTCTTCATCAAGAAGAGCAGGAAGTGTAACAAGTATGGATGTTTTAAATAAGCATTTAAGTATTTCTGAAATGCCAATTGTCACATCAAACTATTGGAATGAAGTTCATGGACATACACCAAGTGATGTTGAACAAGACATAGAAGGATTGGATACTATGTATGCTTTAGGTAAAAATATGGCATGGATGTTAAAATGTATTGAAGCTGGTAAAAAAGCAGGAATTGAAGTTCCTCAAAATAAAAAAAGAGCCACAAACTTTATTCGTTAAAATGAAGACACTCTATGTTTCTGATTTAGATGGAACGCTTTTAAATAGTCAACAACAAACCTCAACTTATACTAATGAAGTTATTGAAAAGCTTGTTGATCGAGGAATGTTGTTTTCTTATGCAACAGCTCGTTCTTATTATTCAGCCAAACCAGCAACTAAAGGATTAACAGCTAAAATTCCTTTGATTCTTTATAATGGAGCTTTTATTATTGATAATCAAAGCCAAGAAATACTATTATCTAATTTCTTTTTGAAAGAAGAAGTCAAAGAATTATCTCATTATTTTAATCAAAAAGGTTTTTATCCAATTGTCTATGCATTTAGAAATCATCATGAAAAATTTAGTTATATCCCAGATAAATCTACAAAACAACAACTTAATTTTATAAAGACAAGAAATGACGAAAGAAAAAATCCAATCGAAAATGATCTTTATCAAGGAGATGTTTTTTATATTTCTTGTATTTCTACAAAAGAACAACTAGAAAGTTTTTATCATGATTTAAAAGATCAATATCAATGCTTGTTTTCTAAAGATATTTATAGCCAAGACTGGTGGCTAGAAATTTTACCTCAAAAAGCAACAAAAGCACACGCTATTTTACAATTAAAAGATTATTTAAAATGCGATAAGATAGTTGTTTTTGGCGATGGTTTAAATGATTTATCAATGTTTGAAATAGCAAATGAAAGTTATGCGGTAGAAAATGCATGTAAAGAACTCAAAGAAAAAGCAACAGGTGTTATTGAAAGTCATGACCAAGATGCGGTGGCTCATTGGTTAGAAAAGAATTATAAGGATTAGTATGAAAGATTTATATTATATTTTAATGTACAATAATTTAGGAAATGTAAAGCAATGTAAGACATTGATTAAACATGGCTTGATCCAAGTTAATGGACTTGTTGAAACTGATAGTAAAAGAAAGATACAAGAAGAGGATCTTCTTGTTTATCAAGGAAAAAGGTTAAATAGTCAACCTTTTCATTATATTATGCTTAATAAACCACAAGGATATCTTTGTGCTAATAAAGACAAAAAAGAAAAGTGTGTTACTGATTTGATTGAATATCAAGATTGTTTTTGTTTAGGAAGATTAGATCGTGATACGACAGGACTTTTGATTTTAACTAATGATAAAAGTTTAAAGAAACTTTTATTACCACAAAATCATGTTAAAAAAACTTATCTTGTTGAAACAAAAGAAAAAATAAGAAAAGAAGATCAAGAAGCTTTTAAAAGAGGAATCATCATTGATCAAAATATTCTATGTTTGCCCGCTAAACTTGAAATTTTAAATGATTTTCATGGTTATGTGACCATTGAAGAGGGTAAATATCATCAAATCAAAAAGATGTTTTTATCATTAAATAATGAAGTTGTTTCTTTAAAAAGAATGTCTTTTGATGAAATTAATTTAGATAAAACTTTATTAGAAGGAATGTCACGTCCTTTAAATAAAGAAGAAAGAAATATGCTCATAAAAAAAGCGGCTCAATATTGAGTCGCTTAAACTTTTTCTGTCGTTAAAATCACAATAACAGCACCAACAATAGATAAAATTACTCCGGCAAGTAAAACATGTCCAACACCTAAAGCATCAAGCATAATTCCACCTACAAAGTTCGCAAAAACACCAGATAATGTCATCGAAGTTGTAACAAGTGATTGTCCTTTAACACGATCAGCTACAGCAATCTTTTTATTAACATAATAAACAGAAGCAGGGATGAATAAAGCATAAGCAAACATTTGACATACTTGTGCAAGATAAATCATGATCATATTTGTAGCAAAATATGTAAGTGCATGTTTTACACAGAACATTAAAATTGAAAATTTAATAAGTGTTCCACAATTAATTTTTTCAGACATTTTAGAAAAGAAAGCCATTGTTGGTAATTCTAACATAGCAGCTACGAAAACAGCATTTCCCATATCAGCACTTGTTCCACCGATATTCGTAATAATTTGAATAAAGAAGTTATTAATAATTGTATGAGCAAAATATACAAGTACAAAACCAACTAAAAATAAAATGAATTTTTTATATTTCATGCAGAACTTACCAAAAGAAAGCTGTTCTGTTTCTTCTTGTTTTGTATCTTCTTTGACAACTTCATTTTCATAACCTTTTGGTAAAACAAACATTTTAACAACAACAAATAACAAAGCTGTAAAAATAATATAGAATAAAGGTAAAATACCTGGTGAAAAACTTTCAACAACATGTCCTAAAACAAGAGAGGCGATAGCATATGCTACTGAACCTAATCCTCTAGCAAGACCATAATTGATTTCAATACCATGTTGTTCAAAAACAAAGGCAAGAGAATTCATAAGTGGCATGATAGATGACATGATTGAAAAAATAGTAACAACTAAAAATAAAACAAATAAAGCACTTCCAGGAACTAAATAAAGAATTGCAGATAAAGCAATGACTAATAAAACAATCGGTGCGATGATATTTCGCATTTCAATATTTTTATGATTATCAGCAAAAGATGCAAGCATTGGTTGCAATAAAACAGCGATAATACTTGAAAGAGCAAGCGCAATTCCTATTTGTGAGTTTGTACAGCCTTTATCTAATAAAAAGACAGAGGCATAGCCCATCATTGCAGCAAAGGCAGCAAAATAGAAAATTTGACTTCCTGCATACTTCAAGTTCAAACTACGATTTTTTTCCATAAACATTTCCTTCCTTAAATAATGATCATATAAATATGATTGACTTAACATCATTTTATCATAAAACTTATAAATGTAAGCGCTTTTTTATATTATGAAAAAAATAGAATATTTTGACTTGTTTGGAAAGAAAATTATAATAGAAAGTGGTGATATAAATGAAAGAAATAATAATTATAACAGGAGCAAGTTCAGGTATGGGAAGGGAATTTGCTTTGCAAATTGAAAAGAAGTATCAAGTTGATGAAATTTGGGTGATTGCCAGAAGAAAAGAAAGACTTGAAAGTTTAAAAGAAAAATTACAAACGAAGGTACGTGTCTTTGCTTTGGATTTAACAAAGAAAGAATCATTTCAAGTTATTCAAGAATCTTTGTTTCAAGAAAAGCCAAGGGTTAAAGTACTGATCAATTGTTCAGGATATGGTAAATTAGATCATTATGAAAATATGTCTATTGAAGTTATTGAAAATATGATGAATTTAAATATGTTGGCAGTGGTTAAAATGGTCAATAGTGTTTTACCTTACATGCATAAAAAAAGTCATATTGTCAATTTAGCCTCATGTAGTGGCTATATGCCAATTCCTTATTTAAATATCTATGCTTCTACCAAAGCATTTGTTTTAAGTTATTCAAGGGCTTTAAATGAAGAATTAAAATATCGACAAATTCATGTTTTAGCTGTATGTCCTTATTGGGTAGAAACTGAATTTTTTGATCGTGCTGTAGAAAAAGATAAAAAACCAGTTGTCATTAGATATGGTAAGGTTTATAAAGCTAAAGATGTTATTAAAAAAGCGATTAAAGATATGGAAAGCTCTAAAGATGTTTCTTTATATGGAACAATTAATCAAATACAAATCTTAGGAATGAAAGTTTTACCACATCGTTTAGTAAAGAAAATTTGGATGATTTATCAAGATTTGAATGGTACAAAAGGGATAAGATAAATTGTATTTAATTAAAAAAATCTTTAAAACTAGAGAATTTTTTATTAAAGTGTGATAAGATACAGTTAATAATGAAGATAAAGAGGTATATGTGATGAAAAAATTTATTAGAGAAAATATCGATCATCAACCAATTGTTGATAATGTTTTTAAAATTGTAAATTTAGCAAATGATGCAATTGCTAAAAAAGGAAAAGAAAACATTGTTAATGCAACAATTGGTTCTTTATATGATGAAGATGGAAATTTAGTTGCATTAGATACCGTATTTAATACGTATAACAGTTTAGATAATAGAACAAAAGCAAAATATGCTTCTAGTTTTAGTGGAAATCCTAACTTTAGAAAACAAGTTTATAACTGGGTTGTTCAAGATACAAAACTTGATTTATGTCATAGTGTTATTGGAACACCTGGGGGATCAGGAGCTGTTAGTTCAACAATCTTAAATGTTTTAGATGAAGGTCAAACTTTAATTATTCCTCATATTGCTTGGGGAAACTATAAATCAATGGCTACTATTGCTAATTGTAAAGTACAAACTTATCAAATGTTTGATGGGGATGCTTTTAATATTACAAGCTTTAAAGAAACTTGTCGTGAAGTAATGGCAAGACAAGGTAAAGTTTTAGCCGTTATCAATGATCCATGTCATAACCCAACAGGATATTCAATGACTGTTGAAGAATGGAATCAAGTTATTGATTTTTGTAATGAATTATCAAATGAAGGACCTGTTATTATCTTAGATGATATTGCTTATATTGATTATTCTTATAACTTAGAAAGATCAAGAGATTATATGAATGCTTTTAATCGCATGAATGATCAAGTGATGGTTGTTGTAGCGTTTTCTTGTTCTAAAACACTTACATCTTATGGTTTAAGATGTGGAGGTGCTGTTATTTTAGCAAGAAATCAAGAAGATGTTAGAGCACTTGAAATTTTGATGGAAAAACATGCTAGAGCTTCTTGGTCTAATATTCCTAATGCAGCGATGGAAAACTTTGTTAAAGTAACAACTGAACATAAAGATGAATTCAATGCAGAAAAAGGAAAATATGTTGATTTATTAAGAAAAAGATATGAAATCTTTACAAGTGAAGCTAATCAATGTGGATTAACTTATTATCCTTATAAAGAAGGTTTCTTTGTTACTTTAAAAGTTGAAGATGATGATTTATTAACACGTTTCCATGAAGCAATGCTTGCTCAAGATATTTATACAATTAAAGTCAATAAGGGTATTCGTGTTGCTTTATGTTCTTTATCAGTAGAAAAATGCCAAGGACTTGCCTTTAAAATGAAAGAAATTTTGGATAGTTTAAAATAATCGGGAGAACCGGTTATTTTTTATGGAAAGAAGAAAATATTTATTTAAAGGCAGAGTTCAAGGTGTTGGTTTTCGTTTTCGTTGCTTTTCTATCGCAAATGAATTAAAATTAACGGGGTTTGTAAAAAATGAATATGATGGTTCGGTTTCTATGGAAGTTCAAGGAGATGGAGATTTAATAGAAAAAATGATAGAAAAACTTTATCAACAACCATTTATTGAAATAGAACAAATCCATTATCAGTTACTAAATATAAAAGAACATGAAAAATCTTTTCAAATACGATACTAAGGAGGAACTATGAAAACAATTGCTATTGTTGCAACAGGCGGTACAATTGCAGGTACTGGAAAAAAAGGAAAAACAGCTGCATATCATGCAGGAGAAATTGATATTGATTCAATTATTGAAACAATTCCAGAAATTAATGAAGTAGCTCATATTAAAGAATATCAATTAATGAATATTGATAGTAATGAAATGACACATGAAAAATGGTTGATTTTAAAAAATAATATCGAAGAAATTTTATCTGATGATACAATAGATGGAGCTGTTGTGACTCATGGAACAGATACATTAGATGAAACAGCCTACTTTTTAACTTTAACATTAAATACACCTAAACCGGTCGTTTTAACAGGAGCGATGCGTCCAGCAACAGCGACAAGTGCAGATGGACCATTCAATCTTTATCAAGCGATTTGTTTAGCATGTCATGGAGAATCATATAATCGAGGTGTCCTTGCATTATTTTCTAATACGATTTATTCAGGAAGAGATATTGAAAAAGTAAATAACTTCAAGATCGATGCTTTTGATCAAAGATCTCTTGGATGTTTAGGATATATGCAAGATCAAGAAGTCTATTTCTATACACAAACAAGTAAAATCCATACAGTAAAATCACGTTTTAATAAACGTATTGATTCTATTAAAAGTGTAGCAATTGCTTTTTATTACAGTGGAGCGAACGCTAAAATTTTATATGATCTTGCAAGTGGTCATGAAGGTATTGTTATTGCGGGATCAGGAAGTGGAAATTATAGCCAAGCATGGTTAAAAGCAATCGAAGAACTTTCTGAAAAAGGAACAATTTTTGTACGTTCTTCACGTATTTCACAAGGAATTGTGTTTGATGATGAAATTTTTGATCCACATCATTTATGTATTTCATCAAATACATTATCACCACAAAAAGCAAGAGTCTTGTTAATGTTAGCATTAACACAAACACATGATCGTGATGAAATAAGAGAAATATTTTTACAATACTAGAAGGAGAAATCCTTCTTTTTTTGCTGATAAAGTTAAAATATCCTAACTTTTTTCTTGGCAACTATTGACTTTTAAGTTAGGCAGGTATAACATAACAGTAGTTAGATAGGACTAACAAGAAAAAGCGAGGAAGTGATGATGATGCCTTTAACTATGGCGACAATTGGTGAAGTACAGACCATAAAAAAAGTCGGAGGAAAACAAGAAGTAAAATTATTTCTTGAATCGCTAGGCTTTACAACAGGAGCGACAGTTACTATTGTAAGTAAGAACCAAGGAAATCTAATTACTAAAATTAAAGAATCAAGAGTAGCGATTAGTCAAGAGATGGCTAATAAAATTATGATTTAACTATTAAAAGGGGGATAATTAATTGAAAACGCTAAGAGATGTAAAATGCGGAACTAGTGCGAGAGTCATGAAACTGCATGGAGATGGAGCTGTAAAAAGAAGAATCATGGATATGGGAATTACTAAGGGGACAGAAGTACTAGTTCGTAAAGTTGCACCATTAGGTGATCCAATTGAGGTTAAAGTACGAGGATATGAACTATCTTTGCGTAAAGCCGATGCAGCAATGATTGAAGTATTATAGTAGTAAAATATATAGGAGGGTGAAAAAATGTCAATTACAATTGCATTAGCGGGGAATCCTAATAGTGGGAAAACAACGCTATTTAATGC
>OLOD01001002.1_pt1 | contig 19777 bp, 15 predicted proteins | sample 1671921 | NCBI WGS metagenome assembly OLOD01 (sample SAMEA3136626, study PRJEB25190) | human gut metagenome | biome: human gut; feature: human-associated habitat; material: faeces | place: Austria | collected 2013
CATCTCTTTCCATCTTCATGATCAGACTTCTGGCTCCGTTATGGCTTGTGATATAAGTCGGATCGCCGGACATAATGTATCCTACGATCTGATTTACCGGATTATATCCCTTTTCACTCAATGCCTTGTATACGATTTCCAGAATATCTTTTGCACTGATCTGCGGTCCACTTTCCACCTGGAAAAACTGGGTGTTTGTCATATTTTTCATGTAATCACGTCCTCCAAAAATATTTCAATTTTATTCTACATGATTAAATCTTAAATTTCAATGCAATATTTGTAATTGGTTTTCAATTTCTACATTTACAAGCTGATTAATAAGATTATTCGGATTTTTTACACCAATTTTCACATATTCCTTTGTGTGGCCAATCTGTAATTCTTCTCCGTTGCGTATAATTTTCTCTTCGATCAGAACTTCCTGCGTGGTTCCGATCAGTCTTTCTTCGTATGCGGCCTGTTTTCTATGGCTCAGTTCTATAAGTTCCGCACTTCTTACAGCCTTGATCTGATCCGGGACCTGGTCTTTCATTGCTGCGGCCTTCGTTCCTTCTCTTCTGGAATATTTGAAAATGTGTGTCTCGTAGAAATCCACTTTATCTACAAATGCTTTTGACTCGGCAAATTCTTCTTCCGTTTCTCCCGGGAATCCAACGATCACATCTGTTGTAAGTGCCGGGTTACGGAAATACTTACGGAGCAGCCGGCATTTTTCGTAATACTCTTCTGCAGTGTATCTGCGGTTCATACGCTTCAGTGTTGCATTGCATCCACTCTGCAGTGACAGATGGAAATGCGGACACATCTTCGGAAGCTGTGCAATCGTCTGTACAAATTCCTCCGTGATGATTCTTGGTTCCAGTGATCCGAGGCGGATTCTTTCAATTCCATCTACTTCGTGGATCGCAAGGATCAGGGATAACAGATTGTCATCGCAGTCGATTCCATAGGAACTCAGGTGTATTCCCGTCAGTACCACTTCTTTGTATCCGTTGGCCGCCAATGTCTTTACTTCTTCAAGTACGCTGTCACGGCTTCTGCTTCTTACTCTTCCTCTTGCAAATGGAATAATACAGTAAGAACAGAACTGATTACATCCATCCTGTACCTTGATATACGCTCTCGTATGCTCTGCTGCCGTGCTTAAATGCAGATCTTCATATGCTTTTTCGTGATTGATATCCAGAATCTCCTGATAAGTCTCTGCCGCTTTTTCCTGTTTTGCCGGTGTTCCGGCCTGGGCATCCGGATTTTTCTCTTTCTCATAATTTTCCAGAATCTCGACAATATTCTGCTTCTTGTTATTTCCGATGACAATATCGATTCCATCCGGGATGTCATCTTTTCTGGCCTGCACGTAACAGCCACAGGCAACGACAATCGAATCCGGATTCATCTTTCTTGCCCTGTGCAGCATCTGTCTGGATTTCCGGTCTGCCATATTTGTCACCGTACAGGTATTGATGATATACACATCTGCACCTTCCTGAAACGGCACAATCTCATATCCGTGCTTTTCCAGCAGTTCCTGCATGGCTTCCGTCTCATACGCATTCACTTTGCACCCGAGATTATGCAATGCTACTTTCTTCATGTATCTGTTCCTTTCTTTTTTACACATTGTTGTAACTTCTAACGAAAATCTTCTGAATTCTTTGGCAATTTGTTTCTTGACTTTTCTTCGTCTGACTCTTAATATATCTATAGAACAAGAAATGAATCAAGGAGGGTATTCCAATGAAAACAGTAAAAATTTCTTTAAATTCAATTGACAAAGTAAAATCATTTGTAAATGACATCACAAAATTTGATTATGATTTTGATCTTGTATCCGGAAGATATGTCATCGATGCAAAATCAATCATGGGAATCTTCAGCTTAGATCTTTCTAAACCGATCGATCTGAACATCCACGCTGATGATAATGTAGATGAGATCATGGCTATGTTAAAACCATATCTTTGTGACTAATTCGTCATTAAAGTAAATGATCTACTTAGAAAAAGGGCTGACCTGTTTAAGGGTTCAGCCCTCTTTTTTTATTTTACTTCAATGACCTCAACAGTCTCGATCGCCTGCTTCATCAGCTCATCAATCTTTTCATTCAGGTTCTCTTCCGAACGTCGGATCACATCAATATTCGGCTTTGTTACCGGATGTTTTGCCACGAAGATCGTACAGCAGTCTTCGAATGGCTGGATGGACGTCTCGTAAGTATCGATCTTCTCTGATACATCCACGATCTCCTGCTTGTCAAATCCGATCAGCGGACGGTAAACCGGCATCGTACATACATCATTGGTTGCCGCAAGGCTCTGCATGGTCTGACTTGCCACCTGCCCGATACTCTCGCCTGTGATCATACCTAAGCATCCATCTTCTTTTGCAAAATGCTCTGCAATACGCATCATATATCTTCTCATAATGATCGTCAGTTCATCGTGCGGGCACTGGTCATAGATATAAAGCTGGATGTCAGTAAAGTTAACTACGTGAAGCTTGATCGGTCCGGAATATTTTGCTACCTTCTTCGCAAGATCCACAACTTTCTGTTTTGCACGCTCACTTGTATACGGCGGTGCATGGAAATAGGTTGCTTCAAGACTCACACCACGTTTTGATACCATATATCCTGCAACCGGGCTGTCAATACCACCGGATAACAGCAGCATCGCCGAACCATTCGTTCCAACCGGCATTCCGCCTGCTCCCGGGATGATCTGTGAATACACGTAAATCTCATTTCTTACTTCTACATTGACCATGACATCCGGATGATGCACATCAACTTTGATTCCGCTCTCCGGAAATGCATACAAAATAGCCTCTCCAAGGTCACGGCTGATCTCCATAGAATTCAATGGGTACGACTTCTTTGCACGTCTGGATTCTACTTTGAATGTGAAGTTCTTATCCGGATACATCTCATCCATATATGCCACAACGTCTTTCTTCAGTTCCTCAAATCCTTTATCCTCCATACGGACAACTGGACAGATTCCGACCAGACCAAATACCTTTTTCAGATGTTCTACCGTCTCATCATAATCGTAATCTCCTTCACAGTCCACATAGATTCTCGCCTGTGACTTATGCACATCAAACTGTCCGTCCACATCCTTTAATGCATAGCGCACCTGACGTACCAGTGCATCCTCGAACAGATGACGGTTCTTTCCCTTAATTCCAATCTCTCCATATTTTAATAAAAATGTATGAAATCTCATCTTCTGATTCCTTTCCTGATTTCTTTCTCTTTTATCGTGATCTACTTAATGTCTGGTATATCTTCTAAGCATCGGTACTATATTATATAGTGCATCGAGCGTATAGTCAATCTCTTCCATCGTAGTAAATTCTGACATACTGAACCTGAGGGTCGCATCCAGGAACTCCTGCCTTGCGCCGATTCCTTTTAACACACCGCTGATCTGTGGATGATTGGATGCACATGCCGAACCGGATGATACATAGATTCCCTTATCTTCCAGCGCATGCAGCAATACTTCACTCCGGATACCTGCGATTCCTACACTGATAATATGTGGTGCCGATGTCTCATCATATAATCCGTGGATCGTCGTATTCTCAATCTTTTCCACGCCTTCGATGAAATGCTGCTTTAGCATCCTCATCTTCTCTACCTTCTTATCCAGGTTGTCGTAAATCGTCTTTGCTGCCAGGGAAAGTCCTGCGATTCCCGGTACATTTTCTGTTCCGGAACGCATATCATGCTGCTGGCCGCCTCCATAAACGATCGGACGGATCTTTACATTTTCACCGATATATAAAGCACCCACACCTTTCGGTCCGTGGATCTTGTGACCACTGACGGAACACATATCTATCTTAAGTTTCTTCGGGTAAATCTTATATTTTCCAAATCCCTGTACCGCATCGACATGGAATAAAATATCTTTATTATATGCCTTTACGATACTTGCCGCTTCCTGGATCGGCTGAACAGAACCCACCTCGTTATTCACATACATGACCGATACCAGAATCGTATCTTCACACAGTGCTTCCTGCAGCGCATCCAGACGAATCCTTCCATACCGGTCTACCGGAAGATAAGTTACACGGAATCCTTCTTCCTCTTCCAGAAAACGCATGGTATTAATAATTGCCGGATGTTCAATCGATGACGTGATCAGGTGGTTGCCTGCACGCTTGTTCGCCCTTGCTGCACCGATCAATGCCATATTGTCACTCTCGGTACCGCCTGAAGTAAAATACACTTCCTTTTCCTGTACTTTCCATAGTCTTGCAAATGTCTCTTTTGCTTCTTTTATATATTTTTCTGCTTCCACACCCTTGTTATGCATGGAAGACGGATTGCCATAGTCTTCACACATAACCTTCTGCACCAGTTCCCCGACGCTTCGATATGCCATAGTGGTCGCCGAATTATCCAGATATACTTCCTTCATTTCTTCACTTCCTGTACTCTTCATTCTTAGTATTAGATTATGTCTCTACCCTTCCAGATGGAACATCAGAACCGAAAGCATTGTAAGTCCGGCCGTCTCTGTACGGAGGATTCTCTTTCCAAGTGTCAGCGGCTCTGCCCCGGCTTTCACAGCCTGTTCTACTTCTTCTTTCTCAAAGCCGCCTTCCGGTCCGATAAAGATACCGACCGACTGCCCCGGCCGGATCTCTGCAATGATCTGCTTCGTCTCTTCCATGCCTTCTGCCAGTTCATACGGGATCAGGACAACATCCAGTTCCTCTGCATACTTCAGGGCCTGTGCATAAGTACACACTTCTCCCACTGCCGGGATAATGCCTCTTCCTGCCTGCTTTGCCGCACTGACTGCAATCTGCTGCCAGCGTTCGACCTTCTTTTTTGCTTTCTTTGCATCCAGCTTTACTACTGCACGCTTCGTTGCCACCGGAATCACCTGGTATACACCCAGTTCCACCGCTTTCTGCACGATCAGTTCCATCTTGTCCTGTTTTGGGAGTCCCTGAAACAGATAGATTTTTGACGGAAGTTCGCTCTCATCCTTCTTTTTCTCCAGAATCTTAAGTACCGCCATGTCTTCTTCGTAAGATTCCACCACACACAAATAGAGCCACCCGTCACCGTCCCCAATGGTCAGTTCCTCGCCGGTCTTCATACGGAGCACATTCTTCATATGATTGACGTCACTGCCTTCTACATAGATTTTTTCTTCCCTCACCTGTTCCGATGATACAAAAAAATGCTGCATATCAGATCCTCTAATTCTTTCTTGCTGTTACAGATACCCACTCACCCTGGTGATTGACTTCCAGGACTTCCAGGCCTGCCTCCTTCACAGCTTTTACTACCACATCTTCTTTGTCTTCGATGATTCCACTCGTGATATAGATACCGCCTTTTTTCATCTGATGAATGATCACAGGTGTCAGCGGCACCAGTACATCTGCCAGGATATTTGCTGCTACAATATCATATTTTTCATATCCCACCTTGTCCTGTACTGCTTTATCATCAATGATGTTACCGATCATGACTTCATACTGATCTCTGCTGATTCCGTTATTGTCCATATTCTCATATGTTGCATCGATCGCACACGGATCCAGATCCGTTCCTACGGAATGCTTTGCGCCGAACTTCAATGCCAGCATTCCAAGGATTCCGCTTCCACATCCTACATCTAAGATTTCTGTATCCTCTGTCACATATTTCTTAAGCTGACGGATGCAGAGCTGTGTTGTCTCATGCATACCGGTTCCGAATGCTGTACCCGGATCGATATGGATCACCATCTTGTCACTGTCCTTCGCCTCGACATTTTCCCATGAAGGAATGACAAGAATGTCATCAATATAGAACTGATGGAAATACTGTTTCCAGTTATTCACCCAGTCTACATCCTCTGTCTGTGATTCTTCAATCGTACATTCCCCTACATTCAGGTAGCTTCTCATCTCTTCCAATTCCTGTCTGACTTTCAGTAACAGTTCCTGTTTGTCTACATCTTCGTCCAGATAGAATGTCAGATATGCACATCCATCATCTTCCGGTATATCCGGCAGGATGTCTACGAACATCTGCTCTTTGTCAGACTGGGTGAGCGGAATCTTGTCCTCGATCTGCACTCCCTCGATTCCAAGATCAGCAAGCATGCTGCTGACGATATCTTCTGCCTCTGTCGTTGTCTTCAGACGAAACTGATTCCATTTCATATAATTTATTCTCCTTTATGTCATCTTATATTTTTTACGTTCATTCATCGTATATGCTGCTCTTATATGCGTTATATCCGCAATCCTCCCAGTATCCATATACATTGTTTATTCTAACACCTGTGCCGTTTAAAGTAAATGTACTTCTTTTGTTAAAACTCCGTTAAGAAATTAACGTATTCTGTTCAGATCGTGTTAAGAAGCCCTTTCTTCTCTTTCACTGCCTTGCCAAAATGCATACAATGTATCCGGAAGCAAAATTCCATATCATATTTACACAAAAGCTGCCACATTGGGTTCTTTGAGCTCTCCCGGCAGCGAACATCAGCAAGGAGGACTTTTTTATGAATATTGGTATTTTAATTCTTATGATCATCGGAGGAGGTGTCGGCGTACTGTCGTCTCTTTATATTGCACTCAGTTTTCCGGCAGTCATTATCTGGAAAATTTTCCGTAAGATCCGCCACGGATATAAACTTACATATTAAATTTTAACCATTATTTTACGGCAGTGTTCAGATCCTGTTCGATCTCATCCATTTCGGACAGGATCTCTTCCTGCTGTTTGTCGAACAACAATTTCTTATTGTACTGATAATACTTGTCGCAGTCATTTTCCTTCAGGAACTGAATACTGTAATAATTCGTGTTAAGCTCTGTCACGAAAGAGACCATCTCCTGACTGTCTCCGAATGCATCTTCCATGAACTCAAATGCATGTTCCAGTGCGGAAAGCGTGTGTTCTGTCAGTTCTTCCCTTTCAGTCACTTCTTTACCAAATGCTTCTTTAATACGCTCAAATGCTTCTTCCCCGTCCAGATGTTCTGCTTTCACAAGCTGTTCGTAAGATTCCAGTGTATCCAGTACCTGTTTGCGCACATGCTCTTCCTGCTTTGTTATCTGCTCTTCTTTTCTGAGTTTTTCGTACTTATCTCTCGCCTCGCAGACTACAAGATCGATCTGCAGATTAGATTTATATAATTTCAGATAATCATACAGGATCGTCACAAAACGATCTTTCAAAAAATATTCCTTAAAGCAGCTGCCCAGTCTGCCGATCAGCATATTGACCACACTGAAGCGCTCATCAAATGCTGCATACTGCAATCGTTCTAATGTATCCTTTGTATAGACACCTTCAATGATCTTTTCCAGCCCATAATCCTTTTTATATTTCCGGTACAGTTCCAGATAATTTGCAAAGTCCTTTGCAATCTTCCAGTGCTGGATATACTGATGAACGACCTCTCTGTCCGCTTTCTTTCCCAGGCGTTCATACGTCTTCAGAAGCTGGGAGAGATCTTCCCATCCTCTGGCCGTTGCAAAGACTCTTCCGTCCACGGTCGTCTCCATGCGGTAGAAATAGTCCCTGCGGATCTCCAGATATGCAAGGACCGCCGGATGGATATCTGCCTGATATGCGTACTCTTTCCAGACATCATAGTTCACATCCACATCAATCTTCTTGATACGATCGAGCGTCACCACATCAAAATCGCGGACCGACTTATTATATTCCGGCGGATTGCCTGCCGCCACGATGATCCAGCCTTCCGGGATCTTCTGATTGCCGAACATCTTACACTGCAGGAACTGCAGCATCGTCGGTGCCAGCGTCTCTGACACACAGTTGATCTCATCGATGAAGAGGATTCCTTCTCTTAATCCGGTCTCTTCCATCTTGTCATATACCGAAGCAATGATCTCGCTCATCGTATATTCTGTGACGGAATACTCTTTTCCGCCATATTTCTTCTTTTCAATAAACGGCAGCCCTACTGCACTTTGTCTGGTGTGGTGCGTAATCGTATATGCCACAAGCGCCACTTTACACTCTTTCGCCACCTGTTCCATGACCTGAGTCTTTCCGATTCCCGGAGGCCCCATCAAAAGAATCGGTCTCTGTCTGATCTGTGGAATCATATAATCCCCGAACTCATCTTTGGCAAGATATGCCTCAATGGAATCTTTGATTTCTTTCTTTGCTCGCTTTATATCCATTTATTTTCTTTCCTCCATGTATTTCAACATTTCCTTAAAAGTCCTGTCCTTCTTCCAGAATGATCTTGATCGCCCATGGCGGGACATCCACGTCCTCATATTCTTCCTCCATGAACACAAATGCCGTCTCGTAGACCGGGCGCTTTGCCGGATAGATCCCACGTCCATCCGTAAAATAGATCATCCCCCGCAGATGTTCAAAGGTATGCTGCCTGATCATTTCGTCCACATAGGCAAATGCCGGGCGGAAATCCGTTCCGCCTTCGCCCTTTAATTCTAACTTCTCCATATAAGATTTCAGTTCTTCCTCACAGGTGATCTTCTGATCCGTCTGGATCTGGTCATCACACTGTATGATATGAATATTCACCTTTCGGAAAAAGCTGTCATTCTCACTCAGCACACCATATGTCTCTTCCAGAAACTTTTTCACCAGTTCCCCGGAGCACGACATTGATGTATCGATCACAATCACAAATTCTTCAACCTTCTGGACTTCCTTCCACTCCTGCGGCTCGATCAATGGCATATTCCCATACAACGACAAACCATAGCTGTAGAAATTATAGTCAAAAGAATCCGGGTCTACCGTCATCTCTTCTTTTAAAACCGAAAACTTCCGTAAGAATTCCCGGTAATCCATCCGTTCCCGGTTCTCAACCTTCACCTGATCGATCAGACTGCCCGAACTTTCCGATGCTTCTTTGGAAAATGTCTCCATCTCCGTCTCCATACGTTCGCTGATGTCCTGCCACTGATTCTCGATCTGGCTCTGCTTCTTCTTATCCTCATCTTTCGGCCAGTAGCTGTGATCGTCCACACGGAAGTCTGACTCTAACTGTCCAAGCTTCGTTTCCGAGAATTCTTCTTTCTTCAGCACTTCATATACCCGTTCTGCCGTCAGTGTTTTCATTTCCTTCTTCAGCATCCGGTACATCTCTCTTCTCGGAAGAGACCTGGCCTTCATCACACAGCGGTACTGAAGCCCGTCGATGATGGATTCTGCCACAATGTCGCAGGCCAGATGATAAATCCGCTCTTCTCTTCCCTTTCTCCGGAGCATATGCCGGAAGATACCATGCAGTACCAGATGCAGATAGATCCGGTTCACCATAACGCGGTCTTCCCGGAACAATCCCCCCAGATACTGCGGATCATAATAAAGGTACAGTCCATCCGTTCCCATGCCGTCCGCACCAGTATCCGGTATAAATGGCATGCACGACAATGCAACGTCCAGGAAACGCATCTTCATATAAATCTCATTTCTTGCCGTGATCAGGATCTTTCGGCTGACAGACTCCATACGCTCCTGCATGGCAGTTGACTGTGACACAGCCTCTGGTTCTGTTGTTTCTTTCTTTATTTCTTCATTTTTTATACGTCTCTTCGTATCTGCCATATGATTTTCCGCTTTTTCTCCTTACAATTCAAACGTCTTTTTCTTCTTCGGGAACAACTCTTTTCTGGCATTCATAAGCACACTCAGACTTTCCGTCCTGTTCCCCTCTGCCGCTACATCCATACCTTTCTGTAAAGACGGTTCACTCCACAGCTTCTTCTGCTCCAGGAACCGGATTCCTTCTATATCTTCTCTCTTTACCAGATACGCTGCCACCGTTTCCATATGCTCCCGTATGTATGTTTTGTAGACATTTTTGTTCTTCTCCGACAATTCCTCCGGGAAACGCAGACGGTCCAGTGCAAGCTCCACCGCCGTCTCTTCTGTATCCTCCGCAACCGTATGATAGAACATCTCATCATATTTCTTATAATCTAATTCCCGGTTATAAAAGCACTGGCGGTAATATCCTCCCGCACCGTGGTGGTGCGTCTCCAAGATTCTTGCCGGCGTATTCTCTACTGCTTCTTCATAGTGTTCCGGGAAAAGGATTCTGGCTTCCCACATCTGTCCATCTGTACAGTTTTTTTCTTCACCTGCATCATATCGCCAACTGTATCCATACAGATTTACACGGATCTGATAGCGCATCTCTTCCACAATGGATTTTAGACAACTTTTCTTCCCCTCACGGAAAAAAATCTCTACTTCCGTCAGACGACAACCCGTCAATGCACCTCCACCCATATCGAGCAGTTGATTCCCCAGAATCAGTTTTTTCAGGTTCCTGCACCGGTAGAATGCGTAACGACCGACTTCTTTTAACGCTTCCGGCAGCCAGATCTCTTCCACTTCCAGATTCCTGGCAAATGCATAGTCATCCAGTGCGGTCACAGCTTCGCCTTCTATCTCATCCGGCAGGACCACGTAACTGTCCGTCCCGGAATATTCTGTGATCATCATGCCCTTCGCTGTCTTTTTATACCGGGTCTCCGGCGTGAGCATATTGTCCTGCTTTTTATTCTTTACCTGTTCATTTATTTTTGCATCCATATTCCATTCATTTCCGTCCATTTTTCTTTCTTCCCTATACTACTATGATTCCCTGCTATTTGCAAGGCAGGTCATAACTTTGTATTTGCTGCATATATATGAACAAATGATTCCTGCGGAGTTCTTATGTCCCGATTACATAATTACAAACCATTGATCCTCTTATTCTTCTTTTCATTCTGTTTCTTTGCAGGCGGACAGATTGCCCGGATCTTTCCGCCTGCGTCTGTCAGAACAGATGATAAAAGTCCATCCGGTAATGCAGCTTCCTCCGGCACAATTCCGACAACCTCGACTTCCAGCAATCCCCTCTCCACGATTCTGCCGGCTGCCGAAAACTGGGGTCTCAGCTTTCAGGAGGAAGGCAAAGTTCCTGTCGGTAATGCATCTTTCGATGAGCTTCAGCAATATCACGCCTACTATGCACAAAAGACGGATAAAAAAGTCATCTATCTCACTTTTGACTGCGGCTATGAAAACGGAAATACACCGGCTATCTTGAATGCTTTAAAACGGCACAACGTTCAAGCCACATTTTTTGTTGTCGGAAACTTTCTGCGTGATAATCCGGAGCTGGTAAAGCAGATGTTAAAAGAAGGCCATACCATCGGCAACCATACTTTCCATCACCCCGACATGTCCCAGATTGCAACAAAGGAGACATTTTCCAGAGAACTTAAGAGTGTAGAAGCTCTGTATAAAGATATCACAGGCAAATCCATGACCCGCTTCTACCGGCCGCCACAGGGAAAATACAGTACTGAAAATCTGCAGATGGCAAAAGACATGGGATATCATACCTTCTTCTGGAGTCTTGCCTACGTTGACTGGCTGGCCGACGCGCAGCCATCCAAAGAAGAAGCCTTTGACAAGCTTCTCGGACGGATCCATCCGGGTGCCATCGTGTTGCTGCATAACACCTCCAAAACCAATGGCGAGATTCTGGATGAGCTGCTTGCAAAATGGGAGGAGATGGGGTATACATTTTCTACACTCAAAAAGCTTGTCAGGAACACTTGAAAATAAAAACAAACCGGTTTGCTTCCATCAATTTCTTTCTGATTTCTGCAAACCGGTTCATTCTATTCATCCTATTTTAATCGAGGTCAATCACATCCATTTTGAATGTATCATCCATCTCCGCATGACTTCTTCTCTTTTCCGGATGATTACTCAAAAGATCTGCTGTCGCATCGAACAGATCGTCATCATCATAACCTGCTCCGAACAGATCATAATCATCATCTTCTGAATAATAGCCTTCGAAGTTGTCAAATGCTTCTTCATCCAGAGGGGTAAAGGCTTCAAAATCATTGGTATCCTCTAGATTGATCTTCTTAACAGGTTTACGGATTGCCGGACCTGTCTCGTCTAAGGCACGGACGCCTTTGGATGGTTTCTTTTCTCTTTCAGGTTCTGTACGCCTTGCTGGCTTTTTCTGCCTTGCTGATTGTTTCTTAGTAGGCTTGTGCTCCATTGCTTTTGCAATATTTTCTGTCACCCATGGATCCTCATCATCGAAATCATCCTCATAATCTTCAAATTCGTCTTCTCCATAGTCAAATCTTGACGTTTTCTTTACAGCTACTGGTTTTTTAGCTGTCTTTTTATTTTTCTTCTTCTCTTTATTTACTTTTTTCGCAGCTTTTTTCTGAATCTTCTTCTCTGCTTCTTCCTCATCCATATCAATTCCATATTTGTCATACAGATCATCCAATTCAAGATCTCTATAATGAAGTTTTACAGAAGTAATAATTACTACGATCAGCAGTACTGCAAAAAGAACAAGTGCAATAATTACTACGATATCCAAAAAACTATCTACAAAATTTAAAATTTTTCCCCAGATTCCTTTTCCGTTATTGACAGTAGAATCTGACGCTGAAGATGTTCCTGATGATGGCGAATATTTCTGGTACGTACCATCTGTTGTATCATAACGGTATGTTGTCTTTTCTCCATCCGAATTCATCGCATAGACAATATAATATTCCGCATTCTTTGTATCCTGCCATGTATCAAACTCTTTTCCGTTTAATGTAAGTGATGTCTTCTGATACTGGCTTGGCAATGAGATATTTCCGTCATCAGCCAAAGGAATAATATATCTGCCCTTTGCAACCTCTATTACTTCAAGAGGAGCGAATTTTCCGGTATCACTGTCATACAGATAAAAATCCGCATCTCCTCCGTTTTCAGGTGTAAGATACATTGCAAGTGCACCACTTGATTCCTGCTTAATAATCTGATGATCTGTTCCTTCAAATTTCAACGCATCTCTTACAAAACCATCAGGAATAATCGTATCCGAAAAATCATCCGTTACGATATATTTTGATTTTCCAATCTTAACCTCTGTTCCACCAGCAGCCGAACTGGTATCTTCCTCCTGAATCAGCGATTTATCGCCTTCTGCTATGCTGACAGATGAAGAACCTGGCGTAATCTCCAATGCAACTCCATTGCTATCAATTCCATCAACCTTAGCAACTTCTACCGATGTTGTTCCCTCATCCAATGCCTGGAATTTTAAATTGAATTCCATCGTTGTTCCGGCATTTTCATCATTTCTTGATATTGTAATTGTTCCGTCTCCACCTGTAGCATCATCACCGCTGATGAAGCGCAGCTTTGTTTTATCATAGCTTAATGTTGCCTGAATTGTATTTAACGCTTTCGCAGATGAAACCTTTGCCGTTACATCTACCTCTGCTCCGACACTGGTCTGCGGATCAGAAAATCTGAATTCTGCTGCGGTTGCACTTGCCACACATGTCATTCCAACACACAACATACACATCAAAAGAAATGATACAATTATTTTTTTGACTTTTTTCATGAATAATACCCCTTTTTCTATCTTTATGGTGTTCTACTCTGTGGTACCTTCGCCGCCAGTTGATTCTCCGCCTGTCCCGGTTGAAGTATCTCCCGTTGATGTACCATTTCCTGTCGTTCCTGTACTTCCTGTTGTTCCGCTTCCTGTTCCGGTTGATGTACCACTTCCCGTACTTGTTCCAGTTGTGCTTCCGGTTGTACTTCCCGTTGTCCCTGTACTTCCCGAAGTACCACTGTTACCACTCGTTCCCGATCTGTACGAAGTGCTTCCGGTTGTTCCTGTACTTCCCGAACTGTTCTTTGTTGTTCCACTGTTTCCGGAATATGTCTCTTCCGGCTGTTGCATAAACTCCTGCGTTGATTCGTCTGTATCCGCATCTCTGTTTCCGGCTTTTTTCTCTATCTTTGCACTGATACCCGATACTGTGGAAGACACATCATAATTATCACTTTCTCCATAGAAGAAACTATGCAGCTGCTTTACATTACTTTCCATTGTAACCGGAATAACAACGCTTCCTACATTTCCCAATGTATCGGTTGTCTTATCAAATGGGAACCCTGTTGTTTCTCCCAGTTCATAATCAAACGCATCTTTCGCATATTCAAGGATTTCTGTCATTGTGAAGTTTGTCGAAACCTCCGGAAAGACCTTATCAATAATCTTATTCAACTGTGCCGGTGATGCCTGTTGCAGCTTCTCTACAACTTTCTGCAGAACCGCCCGCTGCCTTTCTGCACGTCTGAAATCATCTCCGGCCGTGTATCTGATTCTGGCATATGCAGTTGCCTGCACACCATTCAGAGTCTGTGTTCCCGGTTCTGTAACTCCCGGAGACAGCTTTCCGGTCACCTTCATAATTTCCTGAACATAACCACAGATGTACGGCATTTCATCTTCCTGTACATCGATATCAATTCCGCCCACAGAATCTACAATGTCTATCATCGAGTTGAAATTCACCGTTACATAATGTTCTATATTCATATCCAAATTCTTATTTAACACTGAAAGAGCACCTTCCGGACCGCCATATGAATATGCTGCATTGATTTTATTCAATGTTCCATCTTCCTGCTCTGACAATGTGTCTCTATATATCGATGCAATTTTCACCTTCATTGTCTTCTTATTCAGGCTTGCAATCATTATTGTATCACTTCTAGTTCCTTTATCCAGATCATTGTCTCTTGAATCCACACCAAACAATGCAACGTTCAGATATCCGCTTCCTCTTTTTTTGGCTTCCTTTGAAACGCTTAATTTATCTGTATCTAACTTTACTGTATTGATCTTCGAAAGTTTACTGGCTACAATGACAGCTCCAATCGCTGCTACCGTTACCAATGTTCCTCCAAGAATGGCTCCAATCTTCTTACCCAAAGACCAGGATGCAAAACCCCTTGTTTTCGACCTTCGTCCCCGTCTTTTATATCTTTTTTTATCTTTTGCCATTACTTTTTATATCCTTTCTTCAGCCGTAGCTTATCATATCATATCTATATTACCTTAAAATATGACAAACTTCAATCAAAAATAAAGCTTTTCGTCTACTTTTCCCAGTAACCCGGACTCATCGAACACCATTTAACGACTTTATCCGGCAATTTTTTATACATTTTCCCCATCCGGTAACCAATGTACTTACACCCACTTTGATAAACCAGTTTGGGAACCAGATGTATTTTCCGCCGTTTTACCAAATGAGCGGCTGTCTGCTTCACCAGTTTTATTCCTTCGCTTTCAGACTTTATACCCTCAAATACTTCCGGATGTTCTGCCTGTGACACAGCCATATCAAAATTGCGGTGAAACTGCTGCATCCCTGTATAATTATGCGAGTGAATCACTCTCGCTTCAGCCACATAAGCGACCTTATATCCGGCATTTATCATATGACCGGCCAATATCATATCCTCATTAAATATTGTTTTCTTGCAGAATCCACCTGCTTTTTCATAAATATTCCGTTTATATGCCGCACAAACGTTAGAACAGAAGAATGTTTTAATGCCCATTTCCTGTAAATCTTCCTTACTTTTTATCCGGCTGTTTTCCGGGTAATTGAATTTTCTGGTATATTTTTCTATATAATTACAATCAGATGCTGCAAGCTGACGTGCATACGCCGCCCCGGTCATTTCATCTTCTTCCAGTACTTTCACCAGATTTCCAATCACATATTCATCTGCTGGCACTGCATCCTGTGTCATAAATACAACAATTTCCGCCTTTGACATCTGCATTCCCATATCCCGTGTTGCGCCATGATCAAATTCCCGGCGTTCTATATGGGATACTTTTACCTTTTCCATCTGCTCTACTTCTTTCGGAAACCTTCCGGCCTTTGTATTGATCACAAAAATAGTGCCGATCGGATATTCCTGTTCCTGAAGTTTTTTCACAAGTCTGCTAAATTTTTCATCTGGTCTGTATGATGGTATCACCACATCTACAGAAGTCTGATCGTTATTCATCTTTTCTTTTTCATCCTCTATTTCTTATCATATCCTACATAGCAATAAATCATCCCTGTAATGATCAGCCAGAACCATGTCGCAGGACTGCTGAACCATGTTGTAAAAAATGCAAGAGCCAGATACACTGCAATCTGTCCATAAAAAAGATATACAACCGGGTTATCACTTTTTTTAATAATATCAATAATGACCTTTGCCACAACACCAATAAGCAAAGCTATCACAAATACTCCAATGACTCCAAAATCATAATAAGCATCATAAAACATTGTAAGCGTTGTCAATTCGGTACTGGTCAGATAGACCGTTGCCGGAACCAGATTTGGCATTACAAATTTCAATCCCGTTAATGACACAAACGGGAATAACATCCGCAGGCCATAAGAAAATTTCGGCAGATTTTTCACCAGACAGTCAAAATTATCGTAGTTATTAGCAATATAGATATACGGCTGGGTCAGAAACACCGGCATATGTGTATATTTCATTTTAAATACATTGTTCAAATATATCGCATCCCGCTTCTGTGACAATGTAATCACCACATACGCTGCACAAACCACAAGGCCAAGAAGAACCAAGGTACTTTTCCGCATATTTTTATTTACCAGTATATAAATGACTGCTGCCACACCTATTTCAAACAGAAACTGAAATCTCGATACATAGAGAAACGGAACTGCAAATGCCACTATATTTGCAATAATGATTGCTCCATTACGCCACTTACTTTCCTCAGAATCGATTTTTTTCCAAAGCACCGTAAGTCCCGGTATCAGGATACAACTGATTGCACAATAATGAAGATAATGTAAAGCCGACATTCTGAAATAAGAATACGAATAAGGTTCGTCTGAAAAAACCGGAATATAACCGATCCGGATAATTTCGATTACAAAACATCCGGCCGACACAACCAGCAGCAACATAATACATCGAAAAAGCCTGTTTGCCTTTTTTTTATTTTTTTCAGGTTCTTTTCCCTCTACCCTGCTATACTTTCTTCCCCATTCATATCCTATTCCAAAAGCTATATATATCACAAAAAAGCTCAACCAGGTTATATAGCTCCATGTATCCTGTAATGTACTGAGTTTCAGACAGCTGATTCCCTGGCCCCCTACCCAGGCAAGTGTAAACAGAGCCCTCAGTTCCACAAAGCTTCCACTTTCCCTTACCCAGTGAACATACAAATAAACAGCTTCCACAATCAGAATAATTCCCGAAGCATAATACCATTTTGCCAGTGACGCTATGTAACTGACAAAAAAGCTCAGCATATAAGTTCCATATTCTAAAATAATTTTATTCCGTTCCCTCATTCAGACTGTCTCCTTTAAACGTAGACTCCATTGCATCTGTATTATCTGCTGTTATATCCGTCAGATAAACAATGTCACTGTCAATCTCTTTTACTTTGTCTGATGCCTCATAAGAATCATCATTAAACAGTTCCTGATGTAATTGCTTTACATTCTGTTCCAAACCGATTGGAATGACAAAAGATACACCGCTATGATTCTTCACTGTTTCACTGGTTGTTACCTGATATGGGAATCCATTTGTTGACACCAGATTATAATTCAGTGCATTCGCTGCAAATCCCAGAATCTGTTTTGAAGAAAAACTTGTCGAAATCATCGGAAATACTTCATTTACTATTTTATTTAAAGTAATGAAATTCGCTTTCTGTGCTTTCTTTGCAACCTTTTCTAATACAATTCTCTGTCTCTGTGCACGTTTGAAGTCATTACCACTTGTATAACGGATTCTTGCATATGCCACACCATGAATACCGTCCAGATGCTGTGTACCGGCTTTTTCTTCTATATCCGACCAATGTTCTCCAATCACTCTTGCCGTCTCGGCACCATACAGATTGCACCAGTGTGCTTCTTCTTTCGTCATTTTAATATCAATCCCACCCAGAGCATCAATCACTTTTACAAGCGCATTAAAATTCACACTGACATAATTCTTAATATCAAGATCAAAGTTACGGTTCAGAAGACTGATTGCCTCTTCCGGACCGCCTGTATTATATGCTGAGTTCGCTTTATCATAGCGTCCATTCTGTTGCTGCAGCAACGTATCCCTGTATACAGACACAAGCTTCACGTCACTTGTCTTATTATTGATACTTGCGATCATAATACAGTCACTTTGTACACCGCCGTCCAATTCATTATTTCTCGAATCTAATCCAAACAATGCAATGTTCGTATACTCACCTGTATCCTTATAGACTTCCAGCTTTTTTTTATTCAACACATTATAATCCAGCTTTCCAAGTTTGAATATTCCGTAAGCAGCTACTAATAAAGCAGCCAGAATTATAATTTCAATTGTTAGTAAAATAATTCTTTTTCTTTTTCTTTTGCGCAATTTTTTTTGTCGTTCTTCTCTTAATTGTCTTTTTGTCTTGCGTCTTTTCTTTGCCATTGCCGTCTCCTTTAGAAGCTAATATGCATTCTTATTAATAAAACCTTTGAAAAATGTCAGAAATAATATTTTTATATCAAATCCCAATGTCCAATTTTCAATATAATATAAATCATACTCGATTCTCTTTTGAATCGATGTGTCACCACGTAGTCCATTCACCTGTGCCCATCCGGTAAGTCCCGGTTTTACATCATTAGCTCCGTACTTGTCACGTTCTGCAATCAGGTCATCCTGATTCCACAGTGCCGGTCTCGGTCCGATCACGGCCATATCTCCTCTGGCAATATTCCAAAGCTGCGGAAGTTCATCCAGTGATGATTTCCGCAGGAAATGTCCTACTTTTGTTATGTACTGATCCGGGTTCTCCAGAAGGTGTGTCGGCTTATCGTGCGGCGTATCTGTGCGCATGGAGCGGAATTTGTACAGGTTAAAATATTCCTTATGGATTCCTACTCTTTTCTGCGAAAAAAAGACAGGAGCTGTAATCCCGTCTTCTTTCTTGATCGCCACAATAATTGCCAGATAGACGGGTGATAATACCACCAGACCGATCCCTCCAAGAGCTCTTCCTATTATGTTCTTAACCTTCATATATTTCCTTTGTCTGAAAGACAAATGATCCTCTTTGAACATATCTGTTATGCCTCCTGTATTCTCTGGTTCTATTGTGTTGATTTATTTAATTTTGGATGATAGGTCGGAACGATGCTTTCCACGATCAGACGCATATCATCGGTCTCATTCTGTGCTGCGCTCTCAAGGACTCTGAGTGCATGTGCGAGCTTGACTTCATCTACATCGATCGGATGTCCGATATGTATCAGCTTATTCGGTGTATCCGTCATACCTTCTTCGTCCATCAGAAGTTCTTCGTATAATTTTTCTCCCGGACGCAGTCCCGTGAATTCAATCTTGATATCCTGATCGACTTTATAGCCTGACAGCCGGATCATATTCCTTGCAAGATCAAGGATCTTTACCGGTTCTCCCATATCCAGGACGAAGATCTCTCCGCCTTTGGCATAGGCACCTGCCTGAAGTACCAGTGATACCGCTTCCGGAATCGTCATAAAGTAGCGGATGATCTCCGGATGTGTGACGGTTACCGGTCCTCCTTCTGCAATCTGTTTTTTAAATAACGGAATAACACTTCCGTTACTTCCAAGTACATTACCGAACCGCACTGCTACATATTCTGTGTCCGATTCTTTATTATAAGTCTGTATGATCATCTCACAGATTCTCTTGGTAGCGCCCATAATATTCGTTGGGTTTACTGCCTTATCTGTAGAGATCATGACAAAACGTTTTACATTGTATTTATCTGCGGCCTGAACCACTTTCCATGTTCCTAAAACATTATTTTTTACTGCTTCATTTGGTGAATCTTCCATTAATGGCACGTGTTTATGCGCTGCGGCATGATAAACAATA
>OLOD01001003.1_pt1 | contig 19773 bp, 21 predicted proteins | sample 1671921 | NCBI WGS metagenome assembly OLOD01 (sample SAMEA3136626, study PRJEB25190) | human gut metagenome | biome: human gut; feature: human-associated habitat; material: faeces | place: Austria | collected 2013
GTTTAAAATGAGGACAGTAAAAAATTATGTAGGAATTATTTTGTGTGCGTGTGTTATTATTTTTATTTATAAAACATTTGATATTTCATTATTTTCCAATATTTTATCAGCTTTTATTCCTTTGATTGTAGGAGCAATACTTGCTTATTTTTTACAACCATTGGTTTATAAATTTGAAATGTTTTTAGATTCTTTTCAAAATAAAAAGCTTATTAAATATAGTCATACAATTTCTTCTATTTTTGTTTTTGTTGTCTTTGTTTTAATTATTGTTGTTTTAATGATTGCGATCATTCCAGCACTTGTCAATTATGTTGTCAATATTGCGGATAATTTAACCTTGTATATTAAAAACTTTGAAAAAACATTGGAAACTTATTTAGGAAGTAATCTTGCCAGTGAAGTTATCATTAAGATAGATGAAATGGTTGTTAAATATGTTAATTCAATTGAAGCTATTGATCCTATTGCGACACTTGGGACTCTTTTTAAAGCAGGAAGTACGATTATTACAGCTGTTTTAGGTTTGATTTTTACACCTTATGTTTTAATTGAAGCAAAAAGGCTTGTAAGGATCTTTGATCGCTTATGTTCACTTTTTATGTCAAAAGAAAAAATAGAACTTATTCATGATTATGCAGTACGCTCACATCGAATCTTTGGACAATTTATTTATGGAAAATTCTTAGATTCATTAATTATTGGAATTATCGCATTTATTGGACTTGCTATTTTAAAAGTAAAATTCTTCCCAATTCTTGCTGTCTTTATTTTGATTACGAATATGATTCCTTATTTTGGACCATTTATCGGTGGGTTTCCTGCTGTTCTTGTAGCCTTGATGACAGGAGATTTATTCCATGCTTTAGCAGTCTTAGTTTTTGTTTTTGCTTTACAACAATTTGATGGTTTATTCTTAGGACCAAAGATTTTAGGAGATGTTGTTGGTATTTCACCATTTTGGGTTTTACTTTCTATTACCGTCTTTGGACATTTCTTTGGCTTTATTGGAATGTTCCTTGGAGTACCAATGATTTGTGTCATTCGTATGCTTTTTAATGATATCATTGACTTTCATAATAAAATGAAAGAATTAGATACATAGATTGTATTTTAAATAAATATTTGTTAGGATAATAGAGGCTTTGTCCTCGTAGCATAGCTGGATAATGCAATCGCCTCCTAAGCGATAGATCGGGTGTTCGAATCACCTCGAGGACGCCAATATGATTAAAAAGTCTTGATTTTCCAAGGCTTTTTTATTAATTGGAATTTGGTAATAGTAGTGAGGAAAAAGTTGATAGAAAGAAATGTGTAATGTAGATGATTGTTTAAATAGTTCAATTAATTACAATAGATGAGGTTGAATATGATAATAGGATTTTTATTTACTATAAAGGGTGCATTTAATATATTGAAGGGGTTAAACTATTTTATTTTCAAAGATAATTTTAAAATGATTCCTATGGAATTAACATCTGTATATAAATCACCTGTTAGTGTTCATGAAATTACGTATATATATTGTTATCAATCTATTCATCAAGGAACGAATGTAAAATATAAAACCAAAGGACATGAGTATAAAAAAGAAGTAGGAGATATTGACTTCTTTTATTATGATGAAAGATTACATATTGTTTATGAAGATGAAGAATATGTTACTTCTTATATGATTTTAGGAATATTTTTATTTTTATTTGGATTAAGAATAATTTTTTTGTACATATAAAAGAGGATATGATATTCATTAAGATTTGATGCAAAAAAAGATTGTAGGACAGTATCTACAATCTTTTTTGTTCTAGTATTAGAACAAAACTCCTAATATTTATGTTCGTGTTCTGATATTAGAACACAAGATGCTATTTGAAGGTTTTTGTTCTATAATGAGAACATGAAATAATATGACATTTGTTGATTTTATTTATACACAAATATGATAAAATAAAGTCACAAGGGGGATTTGTATGGAAAAAGAATTGAACTGGGCAGTCATAGGAACAGGTGTGATTGCTAATGAAATGGCACAAGCTTTACAAAAGATGGATAAAACACTTTATGGAGTCGCTAATCGAACACATGCAAAGGCTGTTGATTTTGCAAAGAAGTATGGTGTTAAAAAAGTCTATGATGAAATTGATGAAGTGTTTGATGATGAAAATGTTGATATTATTTATTTGGCAACATCACATAATACGCATTATCAATTTATGAAAAAGGCGTTAGAACATGGAAAGCATTTATTTGTAGAAAAATCAATTACGTTAAATAGTCGTGAATTAGATGAAATGATGGCACTTGCTAAAGAAAAAAATTTAATTCTTGCAGAAGCCATGACCATTTGGCATATGCCAATCTATAAAGAATTATGGAAAATCGTGCAAAGCGGTGAACTTGGTAAAATGCAAATCATGACAGTAAACTTTGGAAGTTTTAAAGAATATGATATGAATAATCGTTTCTTTAATATGAATCTTGCTGGTGGGGCTTTATTAGATATTGGAGTCTATGCACTTTCGGCAGTACGTAGCTTTATGTCTAAACAGCCAAATGAAATTGTAAGTCAAGTGAGGTTTGCACCTACAGGATCTGATGAACAAGCAACGATTTTACTTAAAAATGAAGATCAACAAATGGCAACGATTGCTTTATCAATGCATTCAAAACAACCTAAAAGAATTATGATTTCTTTAGAAAAAGGGTATATTGAAGTTTATGAATTTCCTCGTGGACAAAAGGCAACGATTGTGGATGCTGTAACAGGAAAACAAACTGTGATTGAAAAAGGAAATACAGAAAATGCTCTTTATTATGAAATGTGTGATATGGAAGAAGCTGTTAGAAACCATGATGATTCACATTTAAATTTAGAATATACAAAAGATGTCATGGATATCATGAGTCAACTTCGTAAAGAATGGAATATGCAATATCCAGGAGAAAAATGGTAGAGGACAAATTTTTTGTCCTTTTCTTTATGAAATGATAAAATAGAGTAAAGAAAATAAAGGAGGATCATTATGGATAAAGTATTAAAGTTTTTAAAAGATGCAGAAACTTATTATTTAGCAACAGTAGAAGGTGATCAACCAAGAGTAAGACCATTTGGAACAGCACATGTTTTTGAAGGAAAACTTTATATTCAAACAGGTAAAGTCAAAGATGTTTCAAAACAATTGCATCAAAATCCAAAAGCTGAAATTTGTGCTTTTAAAAATGGAGAATGGTTACGTATAAGTGGAGAGTTGGTTGAAGATGATCGTAATGAAGCAAGACAATCAATGTTAGATGCTTATCCAAGTTTACAAAAGATGTATAAGGCAGATGATGGAAATACTGAAGTTTTCTATTTTAAAGATGCAACAGCTATTTTTTCATCATTTACTCATGAACCAGAAGTTATTAAGTTTTAATCATATTGACCTATTAAAAAACTGTTTTAATAGGTCTTTTTTTGTTTAATGATAAGTGGTTGATAGAGTTTATCGAGTGTTTTAGCAACTATATTTGCATTGGTTCCATCAACGACAACATCGTATTTATTGTTAATACTGCCAAAAGTGATTGTTTGATGGATATGATATAAATTCATTAATTCTTTTAACATATTTTCTCTCGTTGCTTGATGATCATAGATTTTCATATAGGTATAACCTTTATATTCTTGGCTATCAAAGATAATGATTTTAAAAGATGATAAATCTAAACTCTTTTGTAAGTGTTGATATAATTGATGTATTTTATCATGTTTATCTATTAACATTAAATAAATAGGGCTTTGATCAGAAAAAAGATCATGTTTAAAATAGTTTCGATAAGGATTTTTTCTTAGCTTTTGAAAGAGTGCTTCTTCTACTTTGTTATTAAAATCCCCATAATGAATAATCCAAGAATCTTCAAAAATACAATTAATAAAAATATGAAATCCTTGATTTTTAATAAATGAAATGAGTTGTTGAGCACGTTCATGATCCATTTCGTATATTTTTAAATATTTCTTTTGATGAATATCAAATAAAACAGCTCCATCCATCGCAATAATAGGTAATTTCAAATTAATTCCAGGAATACTCTCTAAAATAATAGGAACAGTACGCATACTTGAAACAGTAAATAACATCCCATCTTCAATCATAACATTGATTTTTCGAATACTATAATCTGACATTTTATGATTGTTATTTACAAGAACATCGTCAATACCACTGACGAATAAGATATCTTTGTTTTTATGACGAGGAAGTTGAAGTGAATTAATAATCAATCCTAAAATAATTCCAATTAAAGTATCTAAAACTCTATTGAATACAAATAAATAAGGTTGATTATCTGCTACGTGATTTACCACAATACTTAAAAAAACTACACAGGCAAAATAAGAAGCATTTTTCTTATTGATCAACAAGGTCGTATAAATAATAGGAATAATCATTAAAGATGAAATCATGAGGTTTGTAAACATATTTAATTGATAGTGAATAACAATTATTAAAATCAATAAACCATATATTCCACCAATAAAGGTTCCTATTGTTCTTTGTAAAGCCATTTGTTTACTTGTTTTGATAGTAGGTCTCATACACCACATGACTGCTAAAGCTGTATAAAAAGGTGTTCCTTGACAACCTCTTAAATAATAAATTAAAAAGCCACAAAGGACACCGAATGAAGATTTTATAATTCTTAAACCTAAAGGAGGTAGTTTTCTTTTCATAATATCACCAAAGTTATTTTAATAAAAAATTATTACATATGCAATAAAATTATTACAAATAGACAAATAAGAAAAATTGTCAATATATGGATATTAAAGAATCATTATGAATTGTTGTTATCTTTGAGGGTTATATAATATAATTGAATAAAGAGGAAAGAAAGGATGAATAATATGTTTAAAAACGAAAAAGGACAAGCTGTTGCACCTAAAACAATTACAATGACAAAAAAAGATTTTGAAGACCAAGGAAATACACGTGTTTATTGGTTAGGTGGAGGAGGAGCCATGATTAATGATCATGGAACAGTTATTATGATTGATCCACTTTTAGAAGGATTTGATATGCCTTTATTAATTGATATGCCTATTGATGTAAAAGATGTGCCTCATGTTGATGCTATATTAGTTTCACGTGTTGATAATGATCATTATTCAAGACCTACTTGTAGAGATTTAAAGAATGTTTGTAAAGAATATCATACTTCTTACTATGTTGCTTCTTTAATGAAAGAAGAATGTGGAGTAGAAGGTATTGGTCATGATATTGGGGATCATATTCAAATTAATAATATTGATGTTGAACTTACACCAGCAGATCATGCTTGGCAAAATCAAGTGGCTAAATATAATTATCGTGTATGGGAAGATAGAGAATATTGTGGCTTTTATGTCAAAACACCAACAAAGAAAATTTGGTATGTAGGGGATTCTAAATTGATGGATTGTCAATTACATATGGATCCACCTGATGTAATGTTCTTTGATTTTGCGGATAATCCTGTGCATATTGGTTTAGAAAATGCTTATAAACTTGCTAATGCTTACCCAAATACAAAACTTGTTTTAATTCATTGGGGAAGTGTGGATGCACCTGAAGCAAGTGCTTTTAATGGAAATCCTCAAGATATTTTAGATCATGTTGTTAATCCTGAAAGAGTTATTATTTTAGCTCCTGGTGAAGAATATATTGTTAAATAGACAAATATCATGAAAAGTCAAGATTTTGACTTTTCTCTTTTTCTATAAATTGTTTCTTAATTGATTATTTTTTATACTGATAGTAAGGAGGAATACATAATGAAATATAGTGAAGTTAAAGAATTTAATTATGATGATTGTTATAAGTTAGGATGTTTAATTGCCAAAAAGCATGATAAAAATAAAGAACCAATTGCTATTAGAATTTATATGGATGATCTTGTTATTTTCCAATATATTATGCAAGGAAGAGATGCTGGAAATATTCCATGGTTAGAACGTAAAGCAAATACTGTTAAAAAAACAGGAATGTCTTCAATTGAAGCATTTTATGCAACTAAAGAAGGAAAATTTTCTGAATTAAAAGATGATCCAACAGTTGCTTTGTATGGAGGGGGTTATCCTTTATATAAAGATGGAAAGATTATTTGTATTGTTTGTGTTTCAGGAATGACACATGAAGAAGATGCTCAGTTAGTAGAAGAATCAGTAAATGAATATTTAAGTAAATAAAGGAGAATAATTATGGCATTTAGTGAAGATTTTTTATGGGGTGGAGCAACAGCTGCTAATCAATTAGAAGGTGGCTATAATTTAGATGGTAAAGGATTATCTACAGCAGATGTTATTTGTGTAGGAAACGTTAATACTAAAAGAAAAATTACATATCAATTAAAAGATGGAAGTTATGGGGGACAAGAAATCATGCCATACCATGATTTACCAGAAAATGCGAAATGTACAGTAGATCCATCATTATATTATCCTAGTCATGATGGGATTGATTTTTATCATCATTATAAAGAAGATATTCAATTATTTGCAGAAATGGGATTTAAATGTTTTAGAATGTCTATTAACTGGTCAAGAATATTTCCTAATGGTGATGAAGAAAAGCCTAATGAAGCAGGATTACAATTTTATGAAAATATTTTTAAAGAATTAAAGAAGTATAATATTGAACCATTAGTTACTATTTGTCATTATGAAAATCCAGTTGAATTATCTAATAAGTATGGTGGATGGATTAATAAGAAAGTTATTGGTTTTTATTTAAATTATTGTCATACACTTTTTACAAGATATAAAGACTATGTTAAATATTGGATTACTTTTAATGAAATCAATATTATGAATGTTGTTCCTTTTTATTCAGGAGCTTTAAGAGTAAGTGATGAAAAGTCTTGTGCTTTAGCTGTTAAAAATCAGTTTATAGCAAGTAGTAAAGCAGTACAAATGGCACATGAAATTAATCCAGATAATATGGTGGGATTAATGATTGCTAATGGAGCAATTTATACAAATACATGTCATCCTGATGATCAAATATTAAGAATGGAAAAAGATCGTGAACGTCGTTTTTATAGTGATGTCATGGTAAGAGGATATTATCCAAATTATAAGATCAAGGAATATGAAAGAAAAAATATTGATATTCAATTAACAGATGATGAAAAAGATATTCTAAAAAAAGGAACAGTTGATTTTATTAGTTTTTCTTATTATGAATCAATGACAGTAAGTCATGATGCAAATGGAAGTACAAGTAATATTATTTCAGGAGCTATAAAGAATCCTTATTTAGAAACAACAGCTTGGGGAAGAGCAATTGATCCACAAGGATTAAGAGTTGTTTTAAATGAACTTTATGATCGTTATCAAATTCCATTATTTATTGTTGAAAATGGATTAGGAACAACAGATGAATTAGTAAATGGAACAGTTGAAGATGATTATCGTATTGATTATCATCGTAAACATATTGAACAAATGAAAAAAGCAATTGATGAAGATGGTGTTGAATTATTAGGTTATACAACATGGGGATGTATTGATTTAGTTTCAGCAGTTACTGGTGAAATGAAAAAAAGATATGGTTTTATTTATGTTGATCGTAATAACGATGGTTCTGGAAGTTTAAAACGATATAAGAAAAAAAGTTTTGATTGGTATAAAAAAGTAATTGCTAGTAATGGTGAAGATTTAGACTAAAGGAGAAAAAGAAATGAAATATACAACATTAGGAAATAGTGATTTAAAAGTATCAAAAGTATGTTTAGGATGTATGGGTTTTGGAAATGCTGAAGCAGGAATGCATAAATGGACATTACCTGATGAAGAATCTAGAAAAATTATTAAGTATGCTTTAGATAATGGAATTAATTTTTTTGATACAGCGGCAGCTTATCAAGGTGGAACATCAGAACAATTTTTAGGAAGAGCAATTAAAGATTTTGCTAAACGTGAAGATGTTGTAATTGCTACTAAATTTGGGCCAAGAACACCAGAAGAAAAAGAAGCTGGAATTAATGGTAAAGAATTAATTTTAAAAAGATTAAATCAAAGTTTAGAAAATCTTGGAATGGATTATGTAGATTTATATATCTTACATATGTGGGATTATGGAACACCAATTGAAGAAATTTTAGAAGGATTTAATGAAGCAGTAAAACAAGGTAAAGTAAAATATATTGGAATTTCAAATTGTTATGCTTATCAACTTGCTAAAGCTAATGCTTATGCTAGAAGTAAAGGATATCCTGAATTTATTTCTATTCAAGGTCATTATAATTTATTATTTAGAGAAGAAGAAAGAGAAATGGCTAAATTATGTAAAGAAGATAATATTTCAATGACACCATATAGTTCTCTTGCTTCAGGAAGACTTTCAAGAAGACCAGGACAAACATCACAAAGATTAGAAAAAGATGCTTATGCTAAAGGGAAATATGATGCTACTCAAGAAGAAGATGAAAAGATTATTAAAAGAGTAGAAGAATTAGCTGATAAAAAAGGTGTTTCTATGACAGCTATTTCATTAGCATGGCTTATGAAAAAAGTTGCTTCTCCAGTAGTAGGAGCTACAAAAGTTCATCATATTGATGGTGCCTTAGAAGCTATGGATGTTGAATTAACTGATGAAGAAATGAATTATTTAGAAGAATTATATCAACCACATGCTTTAGTTGGTGTAATGGCACAAAATAAATAATAAAGCTTTTATAAATGTCTTAATACAATGATTACTTAAAAGGTGGTTGTTGTATTGAGATTTTTTTATAAATGAGATTGTTTAAAATAATTTAGAATGCTATATTTTTGATAGGTGATGAAGATGGAATTAAGAGTATTAAAATATTTTTTAGTAATTGCTCGTGAAGAGAATTTTACTAAAGCAGCAAAACAATTACATATTACACAGCCCACTCTATCAAGACAAATAGCTCAATTAGAGGATGAATTAGGGGTAACTTTATTTGAAAGAAATAATCATAAAATTATTTTAAGTGAAGATGGTATGATTCTAAAAAGAAGAGCACAAGAAATTCTTTCTTTAGCGAATAAAACTAAACAAGATTTTTTATATAAAGATGAATATCTTGAAGGGACGATTTCTATTGGATGTGGTGAATTTCAAGCAACTAAATGTCTAACTGATTGTATTGCAGCTTTTAGAAAGGAACATCCTCATATTAAATATGAACTCTATAGTGGTAATACTTATAATATTAAAGATAATATTGAAAGAGGCTTAATTGATATCGGTTTAATGTCTTGTCCTATTGATCTTTCTAAATTTGAAAGTATTGAAATGCCTTTAAAAGAAACATGGGGTGTTTTAGTTAAAAAAGACAGTCTTCTTGCTTGTAAAGAATTTATTGAACCTCAAGATTTAATAGATCTTCCAATTGTTACATCTATTGGAGATTATCAAGAAACAATTCTTAATCATTGGTTTGGAAAATATCAAGATCAAATGAATATCGTAGCAAGAGGAAATCTGATTTATAATGAAGCTCTTTTTGCACAAAGTAATGTAGGTGTTGTTTTAGGAATCAAGTTAAATTATGATTATAAAGATTTATGTTTTATTCCTTTAAAACCATCACTTCATCAACAAACGGCACTTGCTTGGAAAAAGGAACAATTCTTTTCACCAGCAACCACAGCTTTTATTAAATATGCAAAAGAATACTTTAAGAGATGATAGAAATATCATCTTTTTTAATACCTAAAAGGTATCGTTATTGATAAATTATAAGTATTAGATATTTAAAATAAAGGGAATTATAATAAAGATGTAAAGAAAGAGTGATACTGATGACAATTGAAGAAGCAAGTAAGAAATATAATATTCCAATCAATATTCTTAAAGAATATGAAAGCTGGGGATTATGTCAAGAAGTTAAAAAAGTAATGGGATCTTGGCAATATGATGAAACTGATTTAGAAAGATTAAGTTTGATTATGACGTTACATGATTTAGATTTTACTGTTGAAGAAATAGAAAAATATATGAAACTTTCTTTAGAAAAGAATGAAAGTGAATGTTTAAAACTTTTAAATAAAAAAAGAAAGGGGCTTTTAGATGAAGTTCATCTAAAAGAAAAACAATTATCAAGAATTGATTATTTAAGATATGAGATGAATAGGGGGAAAAATAAATGAAAAAGATTTGTACGTTAATGTTAGTCTTATTTTTAATTTTTACTTGTAGTGCTTGCAGTAGTAAAAAAGCAACCGCTAAAAAAGAAAACAAAACACAAACAGATTTAAAAGAAGCTACTTCAAAATCATTAGTTGTTTATTTTTCTTGGTCTGGGAATACTCAAAATGTTGCAAAAGAAATACAAAAACAAACAAATTCAGATATTTTTGAAATTGTTCCAGAAGTAGCTTATAGTGATGATTATGATACAGTTGTCGATGATGCTAAAAAGGAACAACAAGAAAATGCAAGACCAAAAATCAAAAACAAAATTGAAAATATTGATGATTATGAAACCATTTACGTAGGTTATCCAAACTGGTGGGGAGATATGCCTATGATTCTTTATACATTTTTTGATGATTATGATTTATCTAACAAAACAATTGCACCATTTTGTACAAGTGGTGGAAGTGGGTTGTCAGATACTGAAAAAACAATCCAAGCTCTTGAACCAAGTGCTACTCTAACAAAAGGATTGCATGTTTCTGGATCAGCATCAGAAGATGCTTCAAATGATGTTAAAGAATGGTTAAATGAAATTAAATAAAAGGAGAGATGTAAGATGGATTTATACGCAACAGATAAAGAATACAAAGAAAGATTAGATTATTTTTTAGAAGAAGTTAAAAATGATGAAGGAAATAAATTAGATGAACCAACTCGTTATTTAGCTATTTTATCAGTTTTAATGGGGAATCAAGGAATTTGTGCTTATGAAGAAGTTCTTGAAAAAGCAATAGATGTTTTATCACCTGTTCAAGTAAAAGAAATGGTGTATCAAGCAACAGATTATTTAGGATATGGAAGAATGCTTGAATTCTTAAAAGTTACAAATGAAGTATTTAATAAAAAAGGAATTGAACTTCCTTTACAGTCACAAACAACAACAACTATTGAAAATAGATTAGAAAAAGGAATCCAAGCACAAGTAGATATCTTTGGGGAACATATGAATGAAGCTTGGAAAAAAGCAACAGTCAATAAATGGTTAGCTGCTAACTGTTTTGGTGATTATTACACAAGAACAGGTTTAGATTTAAAACAAAGAGAAATGATTACTTTCTGTTTCTTATATGGACAAGGTGGATGTGAACCACAAGTTATGGCACATATTCAAGGAAACTTGAACTTAGGAAATGATAAAGCATTCCTTACAAATGTTGTTTTACAATGTGTTCCATATATGGGATATCCTCGTAGTTTAAATGCACTTGCTTGTATTAATAAAGTAGAAGACTAAAAAATAAAAATTGAATAGTTGTGGTATTGCTTAGCAATACCATCTTTTATATATAAGGAGGGAAAACGATGAAAATTGTTGTATTACAAGGAAGTCCAAATAGTAGGGGATCAACGAATATCCTTGTTGAAAACTTTATCAAAGGGGCTAGTGTTAAAGGACATGAAGTCATACGCTTTGATGTTTCAAAAATGTCTATTTTGCCTTGTCTTGGCTGTGTTGCTTGTGGTTATGAAGGACCCTGTGTACAAAAAGATGATAATGAAATTATCAAAAAAGCACTTCTTTCATCAGATATGCTTGTTCTAGCAACACCACTTTATTATTATGGTATGTCTGCACAATTAAAGACTGTCATTGATCGTTTTTGTTCATATAATTATTCACTTACTGGAAAACATTTGAAATCCGCTTTATTAACAGTTGCTTGGAATCAAGATGATTGGACTTTTGAGGCTTTAGTAAGCTATTATAAAACCTTAGTAAGATATTTAGAGTTAGAAGATCAAGGTATGGTTTTAGGTTATGGTTGTGGAAATGTTTCTATGACAAAACATAGTAAATATCCTCAAGAAGCTTATCAATTGGGATATTCATTATAGGTAAAAAAGATGGCAAATAAACAAAAAATAAAAATAGTTATTGATTTATTTATGATGATTACCTTGTTGTTATTGATGCTTTTTCAAATAACAGGACAACAAGTCCATGAATATTTAGGAATGATGATATTGTTTTTATTTTTAGGACATAATTTCTTAAATAGAAAATGGTATCGTCATTTATTTAAAGGAAAGTATAAGTTTTATCGTCTTGTTCAGACAATTTTAAATATAAGTATTTTAATGATGATGATAGGTCTTGGTTATAGTGGGATGGTAATGGCTCAATATATTCCATTTTCTATAAGTGGATCGATATCGCTTGCAAGAAGAATTCATCTAGCATGTTCTTATTGGGGTTTTGTTTTAATGAGTATTCATCTTGGAATGCATCTAAAACAAATAGTTAATATGTATAAAAAATATATTTGTTTAGAGAATAATGTTTTGAAATTAGTGATGGTTATTATTAGTTTTTATGGAATCTATTGTTTTATTCAAAATAATATTGTTTCTTATATGTTTTTAATCAATGAATTTGTCTTTTTTGATTTTGAAAAGAATATCTTGATTGTTTTATTAGAATATTTATCCATGATGGGACTATGGGTAAATATAGGTTATCTTATAACACGAATAACTTTAAAAGTGAGGGATTAATATGTACTTGTTTCAAAGAATTGAAGAAATGACAATTGAATATCAAGATGCAAGAAGTGTTATTGCAGAGTTTCTACTCAATGAAAAGTCACATTTATATCAATATACAATGGATGAAATTGCTCATTTAACGTATACATCTAAACCAACTTTAGTAAGATTTGCGAAAGGATTAGGTTTTCATGGTTGGAAAGATTTTATGCGTTCTTTAATTGAAGAAGTTAAATATTTAGAAAGTCATGAAACAACAATTGATGTAAATTTTCCTTTTCATGAAAATGATAGCTATAAAGAAGTTATTGATCATGTTTCTCGTTTACAAATAGAAAGTATTATGGATACAACACACTTAATAAAAGAGAAAATGTTAGAATTAGCAGTTATACGTTTAGAAAAGGCTAGAAATATTGTGATTTTTGGAATGAAACCTAATTCATATTTTGCTGAAGGGTTACGTTGGAAGTTTTTAAGTATTGGTGTTTCTATGCAAATCGCTCCTTATGGAGAATTTGGGATGGTTGCTAGAACACTGACAAAAGATGATTGTGCAATCATTATTTCTTATTCAGGAAATAATAAAGATAAAGATCCAATGGCTCAAATAGAAATGTTGAAAAAACAAAAAGTCCCCATGATTGCTATGACAAGTGAAGGAAAAAACTATATTCAAGATAATATTGATTGTGTTTTTGCAATTTCATCTAATGAACGTTTATATAGTAAGATTTCTTCTTTTGCGACAGAACAATCTTTATTGTTTATTTTTAATGTGATTTTTTCTTGTTATTTTAAAAAGAATTATCATGAAAATTTAGTTTATAAAATAGAAAATTCTAAAATTTTTGAAAATCAAAGAACTGCTAATAGTAAAGAAATAGAAGAAATATGATATTTTGTTTCATGAAAAATGAACAAAAATAGTAGAAAAGATGAAACAAAATTTTGAGTTATAAAATCGTTTGTATTTGCATTGTTTTATAAAATAGTGTTTGTTAAAGTGACATTGTGAACAAAGATTGTTCAAAAATGTACATTTTATAAAGGCCTTATAAAAATAAATAAGGAGAGGAAACAATGAGTCAAAAGTATAATGATTTAGCTCAAGAAGTTGTAAATCTTGTAGGTGGTAAAGAAAATATCAATACAGTTTATCATTGTCAAACAAGATTACGTTTTAAGTTAAAAGATGAAAGCAAAGCCAATCAAGAAGCTTTAAATAATATGGATGGTGTTGCTAAATGTTTAATTAGTGGTGGCGTATTTCAAGTAGTTATTGGAACACATGTAAAAGATGTTTTTGAAGAAGTTGAAAAAATTGTTGGACCTTTAGAAGATAAAGAACAAGTTCAAGGGGAAAAGAAAGGAATATTATCGGTCATTATTGATTTTATCTCTGGAACTTTCCAACCCATTATTCCTGCTTTATCAGGAGCTGGGATGGTTAAAGCAGTACTTGCAATTTTAATTACATTCAAAATTATTTCTACAGAATCACAAACATATTATATTTTAAATTTCTTTGCAGATGCTGTTTTCTATTTTTTACCAATGATGTTAGCTTATAGTGAAGCACAAAAATTAAGATGTAATCCAATTTTAGCAGCATCAGTTGCAGGAATTATGATGCATCCTAATTGGAATGCACTTGTAAGTGCAGGAAAGGCTGTTAAACTTTTTGAAGTGATTCCTTTTACACTTACTACTTATACATCAACAGTCATTCCAATTATTTTAGTTATTTTAGTACAATCTTATGTTGAAAAATATTTAGAAAAATGGATTCCTCAAGCAGTTAAACTTGTCTTTGTCCCAATGCTTACATTCTTGATTATGGGACCATTAGCACTTGCTGTTTTAGGACCAATTGGAAGTATTGTAGGTGGATATCTTGCTACTTTCTTTAAATTCTTAAGTACGACAGCTGCTTGGGCACCTGCTGTTTTAATTGGTGGGTTCTTGCCAATTATGGTTATGTTTGGTTTACATAATGGTGTTGCACCACTTGGTGTTATGCAAATGGGTGAACTTGGTTATGATAGTATTTTTGGACCTGGATGTGTTTGTTCGAATATTGCTCAAGCAACAGCTTCAGCCGTTGTTGCATTACGTACTAAAGATAAAAAAATGAAACAACTTGCTACATCTGGTTCAATTACAGCTTATATGGGAATTACAGAACCAACACTTTATGGTGTCAATTTACCAAAGAAATATCCATTAATAGCTTCAATGATTGGAGGGGCTGCTGGTGGTCTTTATGCAGGACTTACTCATACACATCGTTTTGCAACTGGATCATCAGGTTTACCTGCAGTTTTCCTTTATATTGGAAATGATACAATGACTTATTTCTATAATATTTTAATTGCTTTGGTTATTAGTTTTGTTGTTACAGCAATTGTTACTTATGTTTTAAGTTTAAAATTTGAAAATCAAGAAGTACAAACTATTGAAAAAATTCAAGTAAATAAGGGAGAAATTCTTTCTCCAATTCAAGGAAAACTTTACCCTTTATCAAAAGCTAAAGATGAAGCATTTGCTTCAGAAAGTTTAGGGAAAGGTGCTTTAATTCAACCAAGTAATGGAAAAGTATATGCACCTTTTGATGGAACAATTGTGACTTTATTTCCTACAAAACACGCTATAGGAATTGTTTCAGATGATGGAATTGAAATGTTAATTCATTTTGGTATTGATACAGTGAATTTAAATGGTCAATATTTTACAACTTTTATTGAACAAGGAATGAAAGTTAAACAAGGTGATTTATTATTAGAAGCTGATATTGAAAAAATCAAAGCTGCTGGTTATGAAACACAAGTACCTGTTATTATTACAAATTCATTTAATTATCAAAATATTGAATTATCTTCTAAAGAAGATGTTTCATATCAAGATGTTATCTTAAAAGTAAAAGGAGAATAATAAAATGTTTTATAAACAATTAAAAGAGTTTCCTCAAGATTTTTTATGGGGAGCAAGTACTTCTGCTTATCAAGTAGAAGGTGCTTACAATGAAGATGGTAAAGGATTATCAATTCAAGATTTACATCATCCAACGAATGGAATTACTGATTTTAAAGTAGCAAGTGATCATTATCATCACTTTAAAGAAGATGTTGCTTTAATGGCTAAACTTGGTTTAAAAGCGTATCGTTTTTCTGTTTCTTGGTCACGTGTTTTACCTGAAGGAAAAGGTGAAATTAATGAAAAGGGAATTGAATTTTATGATCAATTAATTAATGAACTTATTAAGTATCATATTGAACCTGTTGTAACTATTTATCATTTTGATTTACCTTTAGCTTTATATAATCAAGGTGGATGGAATAATCGTGAAACAATAGATGCCTTTGTAGAATATTCAAAAATTTTATTTGAACGCTTTGGAGATCGTGTTAAATATTGGCTTACAATTAATGAACAAAATGTGATGATCAATCATCCAAATGCGATGAATCCAGGGAAAATACCAACTAAAAAAGAACTTTATCAACAATGTCATAATATGTTTGTTGCATCAGCTAAAGCAACACTTCTATGTCATGAAATCGTTGAAAATGGAAAAATTGGACCAGCTCCAAATATTACAGCAATTTATCCTGAAAAATGTAATCCATCAGATGTTATTGCTTCAGATAACTGGGAAAGTATTCGTTGTTGGCTTTATTTAGATATTGCAGTATATGGACGTTATAATAGTTTGGTATGGGCTTATCTAGAAGAAAAAGGTTGGACACCAACCATTGAAGAGGGAGATATGGAAGTTATTGAAAAAGCAAAACCTGATTATTTAGGTGTGAATTATTATGCTACAGCAACAGTAGCAGCAGCTAAAAATGATGGTACAGATTGTCAACCAAGAAATGGTGATCAACAAATCATGCTTGGTGAAGAAGGTGTTTATCGTGCTGCACAAAATAACTATCTTGAACAAACTGAATTTGGTTGGATGGTTGATTCTATTGGCATGAGAGTCACTTTAAGAAGAATTTATGATCGTTATCATTTACCAATTTTAATTACTGAAAATGGTTTAGGGGCTAAAGATGTTTTAACAGAAGATGGATCAATTCATGATGATTATCGTATTGATTATTTAAAAAGACATTTCCATCAAGCAAGACTTGCTTTAACAGATGGTGTTGATCTTATTGGGTATTGTCCATGGTCATTTATTGATTTAGTAAGTACGCATCAAGGATATCAAAAACGTTATGGTTTTGTTTATGTTGATCGTGAAGAAAATGATTTAAAAGAAATGAAACGTTATGAAAAAGATTCGTTTAAATGGTATCAAGAAATTATTAAAGAAAACGGAAAAGATTTATAATATAAAGGGGCTGTAACAAAATAAAATAAACAGCCAAAAATAGAAAAAGAACAATGAAACAGTAGAAACTGAAACATTGTTCTTTTTTGTTGTATAATTTATATATGGAAAACAAAATTCTACAACAAAATGATTATAACGCATTACAACTGTCTTTGCCAATAGATTTAGGTATTAAAATTGATGAAGATGATGTGGTTGTTTCTTTCCTAAAGGCACTAGGAGGAGTGAATCTATCTAAATATTTTAAAAGAGGTATATAATCCTTGAAATTAATAAGAGGCAGTTCATTATATATTTCATTTCGAAATCTGTACATGATAAAGTCCCATACATCATAGTTGAGAATTGACATTCTTTTAATCATGGCTTGTCTAGTAGGAATGTCAAAATCACACATCGCTCCAAAGTAGGAAACAAGGTCTTCTGAAAGTACGTCATGATTTCTAAAGATAAGATAGTTCAGCAGGTTATCAAGAGAGATTTTACGTTTCCTAGTAAAGGAATTATGAATAATTTGTGCGTGATCAATAAGTGATTCATCATTGATAATGTTAGACAATACAGAGATAGCATCATGAGCCATCATATTCTTTACTACAATTTAGTCATCATAGACAAGACGAGGTTTCTTTTTTGCGAAAGCAGCTTTAATATAGGGAACCTGATCATCATCAAAAAGTCCAAGATTTCTGATTGTACGATGTTTAACCTTTCCATCTTCACGATAAGATTCAACAATTGAGATAAAAGAGGTATTTGGACGACCTTTATTATTTTTTACAACTTTTACAAACATAACATCACCATCCTATACTACAAATATATAGTAAAACGCTTTAAATTAAAAGTAATATGCTTATAAAATCTATACTACATCAAAAGAAATACGAGATACTATTACAAAAAAAGATAAAAATAAAAAGGCATGAGCCTAAGATTATATCTTAAGTTCATGCCATTGGAAGAATTGAAGTTCTTCCTTTTTCACTGTTTTGAATATTCATAAACAATATTCTCAAAATTAATGAAAATAATATTTTCTACTTTTAACTTGTATGAATGAATTCTTAAATTTATTTATAAAGCTTTTCTTTTAAGTTAAATATGCTATACTATAAGTGTAGTCGTTGGACTAGCATTAATAGACTAAATGAAAAAGGAAGAATTGCCGTTCTTCCTTTTTCGCTATTTTGGATACTAGCATCAATAGACTTAAGCAGTTAAAACTACTTTAATATAAAAGCGGTAATAACTAGAATTAAATAAAGAATAACTAAATATTCCATTTAATCCCCTCTTAAAGTCACATCAATGCTAGTCTCCTAGTATGATGTTTTAACATGCTAGATCCTCCATAGGCACATAAGTGCTTAAAAATTATATCATAATATAACCCATATTTCGACAAAATATAACAATAATAATATATTTCATAAAATCTAAAATATTTTTTTGTTTTGTAAAGTATTAAACTACGTGGAAAAAAGTTGAGATTTTATTTATTACCATATGCTATAATGATGACAGTTGAAAGAATAGCAGTCTTTCAACTATGTTAAATCAATTTGGCGGTTGATTTAAATAATTTATCTTTTCATAGGGTTCTATAATCATAGAAACCCTCCCAATTTTTCGGCTCCGTGTCAATAGTGGAGCCTAGAAACTGAAACATTGTTCTTTTTTGAACTTTCCAACAATATTGGAACTCTGATGAAAATAAATAAACAGATCCAGTATATAGACGGAACAAAACTGGAAGCAGATGCTGGAAAATATACATTTGTCTATAAAACAAGAATCATCAATGCAAGAAAAAGACTCTGGCTAAAAATAAGTGATGCGATAGCTTATATCAATAAAAATAGAGGATTGGACTTCTATCAAAATAATAAATACTGTGCTCAAGAAATAGGATATATCGTACAGTATCTTTTTAAAGTTATGAAAAAGGAAGACATATATGGTCGAGAAAAATGGTACTATGTCAAGATTTTGGACAACTTAAATGTAAGAATTATTTGTAGTAGTCCCTTAATTACTCAAAAAAGAAGCTTAACAACGAAAGTTAAACTTCTAAAAATTTATTTCGTTACAGCTTCTTATTTACTTTCTATCCAATATCTTTGAATTATTTTTCCATCTTTATCAATTTCATTTTCTAAAATAGCACCATTGTTTTTAATTGATTTTGCTGAACCAATATTGTCTTTATCACAAACAAGTAAAACACGATCAATATTTAACTTTTGACATTCCTTTAAAGCTAAACCAATGATTGCAGAAGCATAGCCTTTTCTTCTTTCACTTGGTCTAACACCATCACCAATATGTCCACCATAGTTTAATAAATAATCATTGAGTTCATGACGAATATTGACGGCACCAACCATTTTATTTCTTTCTACATCTAAGGCGAAAAATGTTGAATCTTCTACTAAACCAGGTCTAGGATTTTTTAAATCAAGATTGTTGATATAATAATCAAAATCATGATAATCATTTTTAAAAATGGAAGCTGGTGAAGTATTTGTTTCAGGATGATTATTATTATAATCAATCCACTCCTTCAACATATCAACAATTAAATCTTGATACTCATATGATGCTTTTACTAATTTAATTGACATAATATAATCACTCCCTTTATAAAATATTTCTATTATTATAGCACTATTTATTCATAATAAAAAGGAGCTGTAACGAAATAAATTTTTAGAAGTTTAACTTTCGTTGTTAAGCTTCTTT
>OLOD01001012.1_pt1 | contig 19676 bp, 16 predicted proteins | sample 1671921 | NCBI WGS metagenome assembly OLOD01 (sample SAMEA3136626, study PRJEB25190) | human gut metagenome | biome: human gut; feature: human-associated habitat; material: faeces | place: Austria | collected 2013
GACTTGTTATTTTACCACAAGCTTTCAAAAGAATTGTTCCGCCAATGATTAGTGAATTTATTACATTAATTAAAGATTCATCATTAATCAGTTGTATTGGAGCAGTTGAATTATTAAAATCTGCACAAGTAGTGGGGGCACAATATTATGATGTTATGTCACCTTATTGTATCGTCGCAGTTTATTATTTAATTATGACAATTAGTATTTCTTATTTAGGTAGATATGTAGAAAAGAGGTTAGCTGAAAGTGATTAAAGTTGAACATATATCAAAACAATTTAAAAAAGTAAAAGCAGTTGATGATGTTTCTCTTGAAGTTAAAAAAGGAGAAATCGTTTGTTTAATTGGACCTTCTGGTTCAGGTAAAAGTACAGTTTTAAGATGTATTCATGGTTTAGAAGTGCCTGAAACAGGAAATGTGTACCTCAATGGAGAAGTTTTAGATCCTAAAAATGCTAATTATCAAGAATTAAGAAATAAAATGGGCTTTGTTTTTCAACATTTCAATTTATTTCCACATATGACAGTTTTAGAAAATTTAACACTTTCGCTTACAAAAGTACGTCATATGGATGAAAATCAAGCAAATGAAATTGCTTGTAATTATCTTACAAGAGTTGGTTTATTAGATAAAAAAGATGAATATCCAAACAAATTATCTGGTGGACAAAAACAAAGGGTAGCGATTGCAAGAAGTTTATGTACAAACCCTGAAATTATGCTTTTTGATGAGCCTACAAGTGCCTTAGATCCAGAAATGGTTATTGAAGTATTAGAAGTTATGCAACAACTTGCTAAAGAAGGAATGACAATGATTGTTGTCACTCATGAAATGGGCTTTGCTAAAACAGTTGCTGATCGTGTTATTTTCTTAGAAAATGGTAAAATCGTTGAAGAAAATGATGCAAAAGCTTTCTATGAAAATCCTAAAACTGAACGTGCTCAAGATTTCTTAAAGAAGGTTATGCACTAATGAAACTACAACGTTTTGAAGTAGAGTCTTATATGACTTTACATGAAAATAACTGTCGTTATAACTTGGCAGATACAGTTGCTAAATCTTTAACTTTAAAGGAATTATTAGCGTATGACAAAAAAGATTCATTAGAAGATTTAATGAATCTTTCTTTAGATTATGGTGCTATTGAAGGTTCTCATGAATTAAAAAAAGGTATTTTAAGTTTATATCAAAGTGGTGATGATGAAGAAATTGCTATTTGTCATGGTGGTGTCAATGCCAATGAACTTGTTTTAATGACATTACTTTCAACAAATGATCATATTTTATCATTTTTACCAACGTATCAACAACTTTATAGTTTTCCTGAATCTTTAGGGGTAGAAGTTGATTTTATTCATTTAAAAGAAGAAAATGAATGGAAAATAGATTTTGAAGAATTAGAAAAAAATATTAAAGAAAATACAAAAATGATTTGTTTGAATTTACCAAATAATCCTACTGGAACAACTTTAGATCATGATGAAATGCAACAACTGATTCAAATATGTAAAAAGCATGATCTCTATGTTCTTGTTGATGAAATCTATCGAGGACTTTATCAAGAAGAATCTATTAGTGATCTTTATGAAAAAGGAATAGCAACAGCAGGACTTTCTAAAGTTTTATCAACTCCTGGACTTCGTATTGGTTGGATCAAAACAAAAGACAAAGAACTTATTCGTTTAATCAATGAAAGACGTGATTATTCGATTATTAGTAGTGGACCTATTAATGATTATTTAGGAGCTCTTACGTTAAAATACAATAATGAAATTTTAGCAAGAAATCGTGAGATTTTAGAAGAAAACAAAAGTTATTTAAAGAAGTGGCTACAAGCTCATCCACATCTTTCCTGTGTTATTCCAAAATATGGAACAGTTTGTTTTCTAAAATATGATTACCAAATAGATTCAAATACTTTCTGTGAAAAGTTACAAGAAGAAACAGGGGTCTTCTTTGTACCGGGATGTTGTTTTGACGTGGAAAATCATTTACGTTTTGGACTTGCAAATGATCCACAACTCGTTAAAGAAGGTTTAGAAGTATTTTCAAATTGGTTAAAAAAACTAGACACTTCAAGATAAAGAAGTGTCTTTTTTATATGTTCAAAAGGCTAAATGTATGATTATCAAAATATTCATACATTTATAACTTAAATTCATTATTAAAATAATCTTTTGTAAATTCAATAAAAGCATGGGCTTGAGGTGTTAGCCATTTTTTTTGATGATAAAATAGTTGCAAATCCATTTCGAGAGAGGGTACATCTACTTTGATTAAAGAAAGTAGGTTGTTTTTAAGTGCTTTATTTACAGAAAAAAGTGGAACAAAAGATAAACCAGTATGATTTTCTATAAGGTGTAAAATTGTTTCCGTATTACTTAATTCAATAATTGGATCAAGAATGATATTTTGAGACGTCAATATTTTGTCTAATTCATCTCGATAGCTTTCTCCTTTTTCTGTCAAGATAAAGTCATGTTGACAAATTTCTTTTAAAGATAAAGATTGCTTAGTTGAAAAATAATGGAATGGTGATACAAAAACAACAGGAGATGTATTTAAATGAATTCCTGTCATACTTTTAAAAAGACGTTTGTTTTCAAAAGTGAAAAATAAATCGATATTATTATTTAAAATATCGTTGATTAATAAATCACGTCCTTTAGTATCAATAATGATATGTACATGCGGATATTGTTTGTGGAATTTGGCTAATAGTTGGGGTAATAAAGCTGTTGAGACAGATTCAATACTTCCAATGCGTAACGTACCACTTATATCACGATTCTTGTTTTCATATGCTGTTTGTAAGGTTGTTGTTGCTTCACTAGCAAGATGAACAATTTCGTTTGCGTAAAAACGGAAAAGTTCTCCTTCTTTGGTTAATGAAACACCTTTACTTAAACGATCAAAAAGTTTGATGCCTAATTCTTTTTCTAACTGTTTCATTTGAATTGTAATGGCAGATTGTGTGTATCCCAATTTTTTGGCGGCATGAGAAAAACTATTAAGTTCTGCTATTTTTAAAAATGAAGTGAGATTTCTAAGTTCCATAATGTTCTCCTTATGATATAAAAATAATTTAAGTATGTATAAAATATATGAATTTTACTTATATCAGTTCTAATGCTACTATGATTTTGTAAAAAATCAAGTAAGAAAAGGAGAATACAAATGGAAAACAGAACAGATTTATCTAATCAAGAAGTAGAAAAAGTAATTAAAGATTTTATTAAAGATTATTTTGTATTTCGTCAAAATTTAAAAAACGAAAATGTTGTAGAAAATATTGATGAACAACAATTAAAAAAAGTAAAAACCATGACAATTCCTAAAAGAGGGAGAAGTCTAGAAGAAGTAACAAAAGAAATGAATGAATCTATTTATAAATATGGTTATAATGTCAATCATCCTCGCTATTTTGGATTTATCCCTGGACCTTCTTCTACACTTTCTTTATTAGGAGATGTCATGACAAGTGCTTATAACCGTCACGCAGGAAGTTGGACAACATTTCCAGCTGGTTGTCATATAGAAAATGAACTTATTCAATGGTTATGTCAACAAGCAAATTATCCAAAAAGTGCGAGTGGTGTTTTTGTTTCGGGTGGTTCGATGGCCAATATGACAGCTTTAACGATTGCAAGAGATACAATATTAAAAGAAGATCAATGGCACAAAGGGGTTGCTTATGTTTCTAATCAAACACATAGTTCTGTTGCTAAGGGATTAAGAATTATTGGTATTGGTAATAGTCGTATCCGTAAAATTGAAACAGACAAAAATTTTTGTATGAATGTAGATCAACTTGAAGAAATGATAAAAAAAGATAAAGAAAATGGTCTTATTCCTTTTGTTATTATTGCAAGTGCTGGAACAACAAATACAGGAAGCATTGATGATTTTGAAAAAATATCAAAACTTTGTCAAAAATATCATATGTGGATGCATGCAGATGGAGCTTTTGGAGCATCTGTGTTATTATCAAAAAAACATAAGGATTTATTAAAAGGTATAGAAAAAGCAGATAGTATTAGTTGGGATGGTCATAAATGGTTATTTCAAACATACGCTTGTGGAATTGTTTTGGTAAAAGAAAAACGACAAATGTTAAAAAGTTTTAGTGTTCATCCAGAGTATTTACAAGATTTGGAAATGGATGAAACATATTTTAATCCTTGGGATATGTCTATGGAGTTAACAAGGCCAGCGCGTGGTTTGAAATTGTGGCTTACTTTACAAGTTATGGGAAGTGATGCAATCGATCATGGTTTTGAAATTGCTGATATTGCTGAAAAGCAATTACAAAAATGCAAAGATATTGAATTTATTTCACATTCACATATGGGAATTGTTAATTTTAGATTTTCTCCAGAAAATTATTCAAATGAGGAAAAAGATAAAATTAATCATGAAATTTCAATGAGAATTGTAAATAGTGGTTATGCTGGAGTATTTACGACACAACTTCAAGGGAAAACAGTATTAAGAATTTGTTCTTTACATCCAGAAACAACAAAAGAAGATATAGTAAAAACAATTTCAAAGTTAGAAATGTATTATCGAGAAATTATGAAATAGCATTTGTATTTTAAATTAAACATTAAATTTATTATTTAGGCTGTATTAAAGATAAATTTTGGTGATAATTTCTAATAATATTTGTTTAAATACTTTGTTTGTTGATTTGTTTTATTATGTGGAAAGTGATGAATTGAGATAATTAGAGAAATATTTAATCAATCATATTTGTGATACAAATATCTATGAAGAACTATCAAACAATTATGATAGTTCTTTTTAACTTTATTGCAAAATTAATCATATTATTAAATATAGTAAGAATGATAAAGATATTTATGAAGATAGTACTTATAAATATTATCTTTTATTATTGATTCATTGCTAAAATAAACAAAGCAATTATTCTTATTTGGAGATTAAAAAAATATCTAGATTTTGAAGATTTGACTATAATTATATTTTTGTATTAAGTGATAATATTTGTTTGAATGAAAAATGTGATGTTGTTATCTATAAAATTATTTTGAAAATAGTAGAAACAACAAAGAAAAATGAGTTTTCAAAAAAATAATTAACAGTTTATATCTTCTAAAGTTCAATGATATTAAATATGATATTATTTTTTCTCTATTTAATTAGAATTTATTACTAATATTTACCATGTGATAATTTTTTTAAAAGTATTAAAGGAAAATAACAAGATGGCAAAATATGAAAAAATTGAAGATGATTCAAAATTACCAATAAAGTTAATTCGTTTTATCAATGATATATCTGGTCCAATTGAGAAGCATTGGCATAATAGTATTGAAATTGTTGTTCCACTTTCTGGAAAAGGATTTGCGTGGATTGATGGAAAGACATATGAATATGAAGGAATGAATTTAAATCAGGGAGGTCATCGTGTATTTGTGATTAATTCTCAAAGCATTCATTCTTTTGAATCTTATGATGTTTCTATTCCTTATTATGGATATGCTTTACAAATTAATTATGTGTTTCTAAAGAGTATTTGTCCTACAATAGACCAACTTTCTTTTATAGAAAGACCTAATTATCAATATTCAAAGAAAATAAAAGAAATGATTTGGCAATTAGATGAAGCTTATCTTTGTGAAAGTCATTATAAAAATGCTCTTATTATGAGTAAGTTATATGAGATTGTTTATTATTTATTAGAAAATATTTCTAATAAAAAAGAAAATTATATTGAAAATAGAAGTGTAAAAAATAAAAAGAGGATAACTGAGATTGTTAATTATATAGATCAACATTATCAAGATGATTTACATATTCAAGATATTGCTGAACATTTTTCTATGTCTGCAAATTATTTTTCTAGATTTTTTAGAGAAAATTTGAATACAACTGTCAAATCATATTTAACTACTGTGAAGCTTGTATATGTTAAAAAAGATTTATTAGAAACAGATCTTCCATTGATTGATATCGCAATGGCTAATGGGTTTCCAAATTTGAAATCATTAAACAGAGAATTAGAAAAAGATTGTCAAATGACTGCTACCCAATATAGAAAAATGATTAAAAAAAGTATTAATTATACAAATAGCACTGATTTAGATTGAATAGTTATACTTTATTACTGCGCAGAAGTGTCTTTTATTATTTTAAAACAATAAATTGCACTTAAAGTTAAAGTAGTAATTAATCCTGTAAATAAACTAATCAAAATGACATTGACATAAAGATAACGTGATAAAGTATATGTTAGAATGATTTCTAAAGTACATTCAATTATGGAAATGATAAACATGACTTTATTTTTATTTTTGGCTTGTAAAATTGTAGAGAGTGGTGTTTGTAAATAAAATAGTAAAAAAGGAAAAGACATATATTTTAATTGATGATAGCCACTTGTTGTGTTATAGAGAATTAATAAAGATTGTTTTGGAAAAAAATAGAAAATTAAAGTAAAAGGAAGGCCAATAAGAAAACAAATAAATAAAGCATAAAGTAAATGTAAAAAAGTATTATTTCTATGGTAATAAAGATCATCTGTGGCAATAGGCAAGTAGAGGCGATAGATAATCGTACAAAAGAAGGTAGGAGTCACAAGCATGGAGACGACATAGCCAGAAAGGATGGCATATTGGTCTTGGATAAAGTTTTGAGTTAAACCGAGTCGGGTCAAAACATGAATTAAAAGGATTGGCTCTAAAAAATTCATAAAACAATGGTAAAGCCGAGAACCAGTTAATGGTAATGAGATGTTTAAAAGATCTTTCATAATCAAGTTTTGTTTGTTGATGTTTTTTAAAGGAGCAAAAGAATATCTTTTACGACTTAAAAGAAGTAGATAGATAATTGACATCAATTCACCAAAACTCATTGATAGATAGGCTATTGTTACTAAAAAAGGTAAGGATGAACTCAAAGGATTTTTTAAAAATAAATAAGTAAATAAAAGTCGTGATGTTTCTTCAACAATTTGACTTTTAGCAATGACATAGACATGTCCTTTGGCTAAATAATAGTTTTTAATAATACCACTGATAGCAATTAAAGGGATAAAAATTAAAAAGGATAAAATGGGATATAGAGTATAATCATTTTTTAATAAAGAATGAGCAATAAAAGGGCTTAAAATAAAAAGTGTTCCACAAATAACAATGACAGAAAAAAAGGATAGAATAATTGCGGTAATAATGACTTTATAGTTTTTGTATTGGGGATGTGAAATTAGACGGAAAACAGCTGAAGGAATACCAACTTGTCCAAGTGTTAAACACAAAGAAAGCGTTGGCATAATGACAAGATATAATGACATGGCTTCTAAAGGAAGAAGCCTTGAAAGCAACATTCTATTTAAAATACTAAATATTTTAGAGATAGCTGAACTAGCAGAAAGAATGATGAATGAATTGATGAGTTTTCTTTTCATAAAAGACTTCCTTTATGTCGAATTTTCATCTATAATAGACGAAGTGGGAGTTGGTTTATCATGAATGAAAAACTGGATTATAAATTTGGTAAATATGATTTAGATTTTCTAATCAAATTAAAAGCTCATGAGTTTCGTAAGCAAAAGATAGATAATATATCCGAAAAAGAAATAAGAGATTATTTATTCAATATTAAATGGAAATCTCAAAAGAGTCTACCAATGTGTGACATTATTGATGATGTAATGAATTTACAATTTTCGGAAATTTTTGATTATTTAAGTATACAAGCAGTTAAAGAAGCAAGTACACTTGATTTAGCAGCATTTCAAGAATTCATTTCAAAATAGTTGGTAACAACTATTTTTTATTTAAGGAGATAATATGAACTGGGATATAAAAGAAATACATAACTATAATGAATATATGCAAAAGTATTCAATACATTCTTTACTTGCAAAGATTTTTGCACAAAGAGAATATAATGAACAAGATGTTCAAGGACATACTTCGAAAAGATTGATTTATCATGATTTTTCATTGTTTTTAGATGCGGATTTAGTTTTAGACCGTATACAAGAAGCTTTAGAAAATGATGAAAAAATATGTATTTATGGTGATTATGATTGTGATGGGATCTTGTCAACAGCCATTCTTGTTCAAGCTTTTTTAGAATTAGGGAAAAAAGTTGGGTATCATATTCCTAATCGCTTTGAAGATGGTTATGGACTAAATAAAGAAAGAGTTCAACAAATGTATGAAAAAGGGTATTCATTGTTGATTACAGTAGATAATGGTATTAAAGCTTATGAAGCTATTGATTTAGCTAATGAACTTGGTATTGATGTTATTGTTATTGATCATCATGACTTTGATGAATTGCCTGATGCCTGTGCTATCATTCATACAAAAATGTCGCCAGATTATCCGTTTAAAGAAATATGTGGTGGTTTTTTAGCTTATAAACTAGCCAGTAGTTTGCTAGGAAAACATGATAAATATTTGTTTTCTTTAGCAGCTATTACTACAATTTCAGATATGATGCCTTTAGTTGATGAAAATAAATCACTCGTTTTACGAGGCCTTCAATTTATGAATCAAGAAAAATATTTACAATTAGAACTGCTTATTGGTGAAAATCAAAAATATAATACAACAACCTTAGGGTTTAATATTGCTCCAAAAATCAATTCATTTGGAAGATTACCAGAACTTGTGAATCCTAATCATTTAGTTAAATATTTTTTAAAAGATGTTGATCAAAAATTTGCGATTCAAATTTCTCAATACGCTAAGAAAATCAATAGTAGAAGACAATCACTTACAAATGAACAATATAAAAATATTTTAGAAAACAATCCACAAGAAGAGTTTTTATACAGTTATAATCAAGAAGTTCACGAAGGAATTGTTGGTTTAATTGCAGGTAAATACACACACGAATTTCAAAAGCCAAGTTTTGTTATGAAATATGATGAAAAAAACGAAGTTTATCGAGGAAGTGCTAGAAGTATTGAAAGTATTCCATTAAATCAAATATTTGATGATTTAAAAGACTATTTTGTTCAATATGGAGGACATGCTTTAGCGGGTGGCTTTCAAGTAGCCAAAGATGAAGTTTTAACATTGAAAGAAGCACTCCATAGCTATTTAACATCACATACTTTTTCTAATGAAAAAGTTCTTGAAGGAATTCAAATTGAATTAAATGAACTTACTTTACCGGCTGTTAAAGAATTAGAATTGTTAGAGCCATATGGTCAATGTAATGAAGAAATGAAATTTGTTTTAAAAGATATTACTAATTTTACAAGTCGTGTATTATCTGATGGAAAACATTTGCGCTTTGACATTTCTTTAAATAAAGGTAATTTACAAGCACTTTATTTTAATTGTTCGAAAGAAATTGAGCAATTACAACAAAAAAAGACAATTTCTTTAATAGGAACTTTAAAAATTAATAAATATCTAAATACAGAGTCAATAAATATGATTATTGAAGATATGAAATAGTTTCCTTGATAAAAAAAGTTTGATATAATAGAAATAGGAGGAGTACATAAAATGGACTTTAAAAAATATATTGAAGATATTAAAGATTTCCCTGAAGAAGGAATTATCTTTAGAGATGTAACACCTTTATTAAAAGATAAAGAAGCTTATAAAGAATCAATTGACACATTCGCTAAATGGATCGATGGACTTGGAGTTCAAGTAGATGTTGTTGCTGGTCCTGAAGCAAGAGGATTTTTATTTGGATGTCCTGTTGCTTACAAAGTAAATGCAGGTTTTGTACCTGTTAGAAAACCAGGAAAATTACCAAGAGAAACAGTTTCAGCAAGTTATGATTTAGAATATGGAAAAAATGAAGTTCATATTCATGCTGATAGTATCAAACCTGGTGAAAATGTTGTTATTATTGATGATTTACTTGCTACAGGTGGGACAGTTGAAGCAACTATTCAACTTGTTGAACAACTTGGTGGAAAAGTTGTAGGAATTGCCTTTTTAATTGAGCTAGAAGCTTTAAAAGGTAGAGAAAAATTAAAAGACTATAATGTCTATTCAGTATTAACTTATTAAATAAAAGAGAGGAAACTCTCTTTTATCATATGAGGGGGTTATAATATGAAAGAGTTTAAAAAAGCTGGAGATAAAGTCACTATAGAAGATGTCTATGAATCATGTAGACGCTATATTACCAATGAAGATGATATGAAGCTTATTAAAAAAGCTTATGATTACATCATGGTTAAACACGAAGGACAAAAACGAAAAAGTGGAGAACCTTATACGATTCATTTGATTTGGGTTGCTTATATTTTATCAACATTACAAACAGGACCACTTACAATTACAGCTGGTCTTTTACATGATGTCATGGAAGATTGCAATGTATCGCGTGAAGAAATGATCAAAGAATTTGGAGAAGAAGTAACGACCCTTGTTGAAGGTGTTACTAAAATTTCTAAAATGCCATTTAAAGATGAAGCAGATGTTTATGCTGAAAATCATCGTAAAATCTATATCGCAATGGCTAAAGATATACGTGTTATCTTAATTAAATTTGCCGATCGTTTGCATAATATGCGTACATTACAATTTATGCCCCCAGAAAAACAAAAACGTATTTCTCAAGAAACTTTAGAAGTTTATACACCAATTGCTCACCGTTTAGGGCTAAGTGATATTAAAACAGAGTTGGAAGATCTTTCATTATCTTATTTAGATCCAATTGCTTATCATGATATTGCGCGACTTCTTCAAACAAAACAAGATGAACGTAAAGAATCTGTGGCGAAGATGATGGAAGAAGTTGAAAATTTATTAAAGGAAAATCATTATCAATATCGTATTTTAGGTCGTGCGAAATCTATTTATAGTATTTATAAGAAAATGTTTAAAAAACATAAACGTTTTGATGAACTTTATGATCTTTATGCACTCCGTATTATTTTACAAAATAAACTTGATTGTTATAGTGTTTTAGGATTGATTCATGATCATTATCGTCCAATTCCAGGACGTTTTAAAGATTATATTGCTATGCCTAAACCAAATATGTATCAATCACTTCATACTTCTGTTATTGGCGAAGATGGAAATACTTTTGAAATCCAAATTCGTACTGAAGAAATGGATGAGCTTGCTGAACTTGGGGTTGCTGCTCATTGGCGTTATAAAGAAGGCAAAGGTTATTCTGCCAAAGCGGAACAAAAAGAAATTGGAGAAAAACTTCAATGGTTACGAGAATTTATTTCTTTGTCAGATGATATCAAAGATGGCGATGCCAAAGAATATTATGACTCAATTTCTCGTGATATCTTTGAAGCGAATGTTTATGTTTTAACACCACAAGGAAAGATTGTTGAACTTCCTAATGGATCAACACCAGTTGATTTTGCTTACCGTATTCATACAGAAGTAGGACATCATACTGTTGGGGCTATTGTTAATAATGTCATGGTACCTATTGATACAAAATTAAATACAGGTGATGTTTGTGAAATTAAAACCAACAAACAATCTGCTGGACCAAGTGAAGATTGGTTGAAATTTGTAAGAACAGCAGGGGCACGTAATAAAATTCGTACATTCTTAGCAAAAAAAGAAGCAGAAACGAAAAAAGATACAATTGAAGATGGTAAAAAAATCTTAAAAGATGAAATCAGAAAACGTGGACTTGATGAAAAGAAATTTTTGGATCCAGAAACTTATAAAACGTATTTAGGAGCTTTTGGAGCAAGAAGTTTAGATGATATTTTCTATTTTATTGGAAAGAAAAATCTTTCAGTAGCAACACTTTTAGAAAAAGTAAATCCAAAGAAAACAGGTTTCTTTGATAACTTATCTAAAATCTTACAAAGAAATAATGAACAAAGAGAAAAATTAGAAAAGACAACATCTAATAATGGAGTTGTTGTTAAAGGTGTTTCAGGATTAAAGATTCAACTTTCTAAATGTTGTAATCCAATTCCTGGAGATCAAATTACTGGTTATGTTTCTCAAGGACAAGGAATCAAAGTTCATCGTGTGGATTGTCCAAATATTAAACAAAAAGAAATTCAAAGCCGTTTAATTGATGTTTATTGGGATTTTGCATCACTTTCTAATTTGAAATTTGATGCTGATTTACAAATTGATGGCTTAGATCGTACAAATTTATTAAATGATATTATTACGGTTTTAGGACAAATGAAAATCAATATTTTAAATATTCATGCAGATGCATCAGATGATGGTAGAGCTTTAATTAAATTAAAGATTGGTGTTGATGATGCTGAACATTTAAATCGTGCAATTGCTAATCTTGAACGTATTCAAGGAATATATGACATTAAAAGAGTTATCCACTAAAGATAACTCTTTTCAGTAAACAAAAAGTCTATCGTTTGAATAGACTTTTTATAATAAATGAATATTATTTTTTTCACATTCATCAATCATTTCTTGAGGCCAAATACTTGCTTGTACTTCACCGATATGAGCACGATTTAAAAGTAACATGCAAAGTCTTGATTGACCAATACCACCACCGATAGTGTAAGGTAATTCTTTATTGATAATGGCTTGATGATATGGAAGATTTAAACGATCTTCACAGTTTTCTTTCTTTAATTGTTCAACTAAAGAATTTTCATCAACACGGATTCCCATAGATGAAATTTCTAATGCACATTGTAATGGTTCATACCAAAATAATAAGTCACCATTTAATTTCCAATCATCATAATCTGGTGCACGTCCGTCATGTTTTTGACCGCTTTGTAAAATATCACCAATTTGCATAACAAAGACACATCCAAGTTCTTTACATGCTTTATTTTCTCTTTCTTTAGATGATAAATCAGGATATTGATTTTCTAATTCTTGTGCAGTAATAAAATGTACACGATCAGGTAAACGGTTCACAACATGAGGATATTTATACCAAACTTCATGTTCCATATGTTTAATAACTTTGAATATTTTGTTAACATGATTTTTTAATGTTGTAATATTACGATCTTCTTTTTCAATAACTCGTTCCCAATCCCATTGATCTACATAATAAGAATGTAAGTTATCAACTTCTTCATCTTTTCTGATGGCATTCATATTTGTATAAAGTCCTTCACGAACACCAAAACCATATTTTTTAAGTGCCATTCTTTTCCATTTAGCAAGAGAATGAACAACTTCGATATCATCATTTTCAAAACAATCAATTTGGAATGAAACAGGTTTTTCAACACCATTTAAGTTATCATTTAAACCACTGCTTTTTTGAACAAAAAGAGGTGCTGAAATTCTTTCTAACATTAAAGCTCTTCCAAATTCTTTTTGAAATGTATCTCGAATGTATTTAATTGCTTCTTGTGTTTGTCTTAAAGATAACACAGGATCATATTTTTCTGGAATGATGAGATTCATTTTAATTTTTCCCCCTTAATAATATGTATTATTTTATCATTTATCTAAAGATATGAAAGATAATAATAAAAAATTATAATTCATATAAAAAAATATCAGATGTATTCATTTGTTGTCAATCGCTTATCTTTTCTGTATAATAAGGAAAAATGAAAAGTAGGTGTAAATATGAGAAATCTAGAACATGTCAAACATGTTATTATAAAAATAGGTTCTACTTCTTTATGTAACGAAGATGGACAATTGGATAAAGAAAGAATTTTAAAACTTATCCAACAAATAGCAGTTTTAAAAAGAAAAGGTCTAAAAGTGACACTTGTTTCATCAGGAGCTATTTCTTCAGGAATGGGTGTTTTAAATTTAAAAGAAAAGCCAAAAGAAATTTCTAAAAAACAAGCACTTGCGGCGATTGGACAAGCACATTTAATGCAAATCTATGAAGATTTATTTTCTTTGTTTCATTTAAAATGTGCTCAAATATTATTAAATCATGATGATTTTGATCATCGTAAACGTTTGATGAATTTAAGTTATGCTTTATCTTCTATTTTAGATTATGATGTGATTCCTATTATTAATGAAAATGATACATTAGCGGTAGATGAAATCAAAGTAGGAGATAATGATACATTATCTGCCTTACTATTACCTATTGTGGATGCACAATTACTTGTTTTAGTTTCAGATATTGATGGACTTTATAATGATAATCCACATACTAATCCTGATGCTCAATTATTAAGTGATATTGAACTTGTGGATGATAAAATTATGAACTTTGCGAAAGATTCAAGTAGTCAATTTGGTACAGGTGGGATGGTAACAAAATTGCGTGCTGCAAAAATCGTTAATGATTATGGAGGAGATATGGCCATTGTTAATGGCAACAATGAAACAGCTCTTATTGATTTATTAGAAGGAAAACAAATTGGAACGTATTTTAGTGGAAAAGCTGGTCGTACTTTAAGTGCTAGAGATCATTGGATCATGTATCGAAGTTCTCCTAAAGGAAAGGTCATTGTTGATGATGGTGCATGTGAGGCTTTAAAAACACATACAAGTTTACTACCTAAAGGAATCAAAGAAGTTGAAGGTTCATTTATGCAAGGTAGTGTCATTGATGTTCTTTCTTTTAAAGGACAGTTAATAGCAAGAGGTATTACGAATTATTCAAGTGATGAGTTAAAATTGATTAAAGATCATCATAGTAATGAAATAGAAAGTATTTTACATTATAAAGATTATGATGAAGTCATTCATGCAGATAATCTAGTCATTAATAAGGGGTGAAATTATGATTAAGGAACAACTTAAAGAAGCTAAAAAAGCATGCCGTTTTATGCAAAATGTTAAACCAGAGGTAAAAAATAAAGCTTTAAAAAATATTTCTGAGGCATTAATTCAAAAAAGTGAATTGATTATTCAAGAAAATCAAAAAGATATTGCAGAAGCTAAAAATAATGGTATTAAAGAATCAATGGTTGATCGTTTATTATTAAATAAAGAACGTATTGAAGCGATGGCAAAAGATATTTTAAAAGTAATTGATTTACAAGATCCGATTGGAACGCTTGTAAGAGAAATTAAAAGACCCAATGGTTTAGTGATTCAACAAATTAGAATTCCTTTAGGAGTGATTGGTGTAATTTATGAATCAAGACCTAATGTAACAGTAGATATTGCCAGTTTATGTATTAAAACCAATAATGTTTGTGTTTTAAAAGGCGGTAAAGAAGCAATTCATTCAAATCGCATCTTAGTTCAAATTATAAATGAGGCCATTCAAGATGTTTTACCAGCACATACAGTTACTCTTATTGAAACAAAAAAACATGAAGAAACTTTAGATTTAATTCAAGCCCATGATTATGTAGATGTCATTATTCCTCGTGGAAGTGCAGGGCTTATTCAATATGTTGTTAAAAATGCAACTGTTCCAGTAATTGAAACAGGAGCAGGAATTTGTCATCTTTATGTTGATCAAGAAGCCAATCTTGATATGGCTTTAGAAATCGCAAAAAACGCAAAAATTCAAAGACCATCTGTATGTAATGCAATTGAAACGATTCTTGTTCATCAAAAAGTAGCACCAGAATTCTTACCAAAACTTCAAGAAATATTTAAAAATGTACAAATCTATGGTGATGAAAAAACAAGAAAAATCATAGATTGTCTAGAAGCTACTGAAAAAAATTATGCTACAGAATATGATGATTATATTTGTAATATAAAAGTTGTAGATGATATTGAAGAAGCAATTGAACATATTTATAACTATTCAACAAAACATTCAGAATCGATTATTACCGAAAATAAAGAAACAGCAAAATATTTCATGGAGTCTTTAGATTCGGCTTGTGTTTATCATAATGCTTCTACACGTTTTAGTGATGGAGGAGAGTTTGGTTTTGGTGCAGAAGTTGGTATTTCTACACAAAAGCTTCATGCCAGAGGACCACTTGGTTTACAGGAAATTACATCTACAAAATATATGATTTATGGAAAAGGACAAACTAGAAGTTAATGTCCTTTTTTTAATGAATAATGAATGATTGATTCTTCTAACTCTGAAATCATTTCTTTTAGTTGGTCAATAGGGTATGAAAAATTAGTTTTAATCCAGTAATCAATCATAGAAAAAGCCCCTTGTACACAGTATCTTGATAAGTATTCTATCTCTAATGAAATTTGAGATAAATGATATTTTTTAGACCAAGTTGTTTGATATTCGTTAATAAAAAATTCTTGCAATTTATAAAATAAGGAATTTTTTCTTGAAAAAATCATTTCACATAACTGTTTATTATCAATAATACAATTGAGAAGTAGGTCGTAGATTTCTATGTAATCAATATCTTTATTTAATAAATCGATGAGACCATTAAAAATATCTTTTTCATATGCGTCATATAAATCATAAATATCTTTATAATGACTATAAAATGTTGCTCTATTAATATTAGCTAAATCAGTTATTTCTTTTACAGAAATTTTGTTTAATTCTTTTTCAGTTAATAATTTTACAAAAGTTTTGTAGATTGCATTTTTTGTTTTTTGGTAACGACGATCTTTAGCCATCAGTAAGCCTCCTTATGTAGATTATAAAATAAGACAACACATAAAAAGTTACTGTTGTTTAAGCAACAGTATTTTTTTAAATGGTGGTCGTAAATGGTATATAGAAATTGTACAATGAAAGTAGATATAAAACAACACATGTTGTTTAAAAAGGAGAGGTATTATGAGAAAAAGAAATCAATTGTTAGATTTTATGAAATTTTTACTATCGATCTTTGTTATCACTATTCATTGTCAGCTATTCAAGGATTTTCAAAAAGATCTCTATGTGGGTTTTACAATGGGGTTAGCAAGAGTTGCTGTTCCGTTTTTCTTCGTTTCGTCGGGATACTATTACGCTAAAAAAGTAGAATCTAATAAACCAGTAAGAAACTACATTTTAAAATTGATTAAATTATTATTGATATATGAAGGTGTGGAATTCATTGTTATGGGATATTTTGTTTATCCAATGTATAATAATTTATTTTTGCTTTTGTTCAGGTGCTTAAGCGTAGGAATTACAGGTGCTTATTGGTATATTACATCTTTATTGCTTACATACGTGGTTGTAACACCTTTATGGAAAAGAAATAAAATGAGTATATGTATAGTTGTTGGGTTACTTCTATATTTTGTAGCAATGACAAATGATAGCTACAGCAGTTTGTTTTTAGGAACAAATCTACAAAAATTAAGTTTAATACATACACAAATATGGACTTGGCCTCAAGCTGGGCTAGGGGAATCATTGTTATTTGTTTCTATCGGTATGAAGATATATGAAACAAATAGACAAGATAGATGCAATATTTATATGTTAATTGTAAGTTTTATAATGTTGTTTTTTGAATCATATTTTTTACAATCAATGTCACCTAAGGATGCGAATTGTTATATTTCACTTATTTTTTGTGCACCTTTATTATTTATAGAATGTTTAAAAAAATTTAGAATTTCATTTAATACAGAATTATTAGGAAAAATTTCTATGTATATTTATATGACACATCCTATTGTTTTAGCAATCATATGTAATTTTGTTGTTTTTAATAATACGTTTTATAAGTTTTTTGTTGTAACTTTTGTAACACTTCTAATTAGTATAATTACATATCGATTAAAAAATAGAAGGATATTATAAATTAATTAGTGTACTAAATATATTGACATTAGTTAGTGCACTAATTATAATATTTAGTATACTAACTAATATAAGGGAGGTGTCCTATGGATCCGTTGGAATTTGAGGATATTAAAGAGATTTTTCTACAATTTAAATCTCTTCATAAAAATATTCACGAACTTACAAGTAAAAAAAGTAGTATTGAAGGATTATCAGCTGATCAATGTTATTTATTAGGACTAATTGATCATTTTGATCATCCTAATCAAAAAATTCTTGCAGAACGTTTGAAAATCACACCAGCTACGTTATCGGTAAGATTACAACGTTTAGAAAAGGCTGGTTTTATTGAAAAAGTTGTAAGTAGACAAGATAAAAGAAATGTTACTTTGCATATTACGGAAAAAGGAAATAAAGAAATTGAAAGTTGTAAAGATGGTATGAAAATGTTTACAACACGTTTGTTTGATGGAATAAATAAAGAAGATTTAGATAGAATGAAAACGTATTGTCAAATCTTTGAAAAAAATATTCATTTAATGAAGGAGGAGTTAGATGTTCAAGATTAAAGGATATTTAAAGAAATTCTGGTATTTAATTCTTGCTTGTATTTGTTTATTGTTTGTACAAGCACAAACAGAATTAACTTTACCAGATTATATGAGTGATATTGTTTCGGTGGGGATTCAAGCAGGGGGATTTGCTTCACCTGTTTCAGAAGTTTTAACGGAAGAAACTTATCAACATTTATTATTGTTTGTTGATCAAAAAGATCAAAAAACAGTAAAAAAAGATTATAAAAAAGTTAGTAAGGCCAATCAAGATATCGTTGATACATTTCCTAAGGCTAAAGGGAAAACAATTTATCAATTGAAAGATTTATCAAGTGATGAAGAAAGTGAATTAGAAGATATTTTAATGAAACCTATGTTAATTATTACTTCACTTGATAGTATGGATACTTCTAGTAAAGAGTATCAAGAAAAATTTGGTCAATTACCACCAAATATGAGTGTTTATGATGTGATTTCTTTTATGGATGAAAGTCAAAAATCAAAAATGTTTGAAGATATTGATACAAGAATGGATACAATGGGTGAAAGTACTTTAAAAATTGCAGCTGGTAATGGTGTTAAAGCTGAATATAAAAAATTAGGTGCTGACATTGATAAAGTTCAAACTGATTATATTTTAAAAACAGGTTTAAAGATGTTAGGAATTGCTTTACTTGGAACAATTGCTGCTATTTCAGTTGCTTTCTTTGCGACAAAAGTTGCTGCTGGTGTGGCACGTACTTTAAGAAAAGATGTTTTTGAAAAAGTAGAAAGTTTTTCTAATGAAGAATTTAATCATTTTTCAACAGCGTCACTTATTACACGTACAACAAATGATATTACTCAAGTACAAATGGTGACAATGATGCTTTTACGTATTGTATGTTTTGCACCAATTATTGGTATTGGGGCTTTAATTAAGGTCTTAAAAGAATCACCATCAATGACATGGATCATTGCAGTTGTTATTCTTGTTATTTTTGGTGTGATGGCTGTTGCTTTTGCAGTTGTTATGCCAAAATTCAAAATTATTCAAAATTTAATTGACCGTTTAAATCTCACAATGCGTGAAAATTTATCAGGAATGCTTGTTATCCGTGCTTTTGGTAATGAAAAACATAGTGAAGATCGTTTTGATAAAGCCAACAAAGATGTTACAAATTTAAACTTATTTGTTAATAGATCAATGGCTTCTATTATGCCGATTATGATGTTTATTTTTAATGTGGTTACTTTAGTGATTGTTTATTATGGTTCTAAACAAATCGATTTAGGTAATCTAGCAATTGGGCAAATGATGGCCTTTATGCAATATGCAATGCAAATTATTATGGCCTTTTTAATGATTGCAATGATTGCTATTATGTTACCTCGAGCTAGTGTTGCTGCTAATCGTGTTTATGAAATCATTGAAACAAAACCAACAATTCAAGATCCAATAAATCCAGTTGCTTTAGACGAAGATAAAAAAGGACTTGTTGAATTTAATCATGTTTCATTTGCTTATCCAGGGGCAAGTGAACCGGTTTTAAAAGATATTGATTTTGTTGCTAAACCTGGACAAACAACAGCTTTTATTGGCTCTACTGGTTC
>OLOD01001015.1_pt1 | contig 19546 bp, 16 predicted proteins | sample 1671921 | NCBI WGS metagenome assembly OLOD01 (sample SAMEA3136626, study PRJEB25190) | human gut metagenome | biome: human gut; feature: human-associated habitat; material: faeces | place: Austria | collected 2013
AGTGGGGACAAATCCCAGAAAAACATGGTTTCAGACAAAGAGAAAGACCAGTAGGAGCTAGTAATTTACCTAATCCTTCTAATCCTCAAAAAGTTCATGAACTAACAATAGATGAAATTCAAATAGTTATTCAAAAATTTGTGGATGCCGCTTTACGCGCTCAAAAAGCAGGATTTGATGGTGTGGAAATTCATGGAGCTCATGGGTATTTGCTTGCTCAATTTTTATCAAAAGATGTTAATAAAAGGGTTGATCAATATGGTGGAAATATTACAAATCGTGCACGTATTGTTTGTGAAATTGTTGAAGCCGTTAAAAAAGCCTGTGGACAAGATTATCCAGTTGTTGTAAGAACAAGTGGTGATGAAGGATATGTTGGTGGAAACAGTATTGAAGATGCGATGGTTCATGCGATGTGTTTTGAAAATGCTGGAGCAGATGCGATTCATATTTCTTATGGTGAGGCCATTCGTTCTTATTATGTAAAAAGCGGTTTTAATATTGAAAATGTTAAAAGAGTCAAAGAAGTTGTTTCTATTCCTGTTATTGGCGTAGGTAGAATCAATGATGCAACACTTGCCTTAAGTGCTATTCGCTCTCAAGCTATGGATTTTGTAGCTTTAGGAAGACAATCTATTTGTGATCCTCATTTTCCTGAAAAAGTACAAGAAGGAAGATTAGATGAAATTTTAACATGTACAGGATGTATGCAAAGATGTCTTTATACTAATATGTTTGAAGAGGGTTATGGAACTTCATGTATGATTAATCCATTCAGTGGCAAAGAAGGAGATTGGATCATTGAAAAGACAGACCATGTTAAAAAGATTGCCATCATTGGGGCTGGCCCTGCCGGTTTACAAGCTGCTTGGGTTTTAGCTAACAGAGGACATCAAGTCACTGTTTTTGAAAAAGAAAATGTGGCAGGTGGTCAATATCGTTTGGCAGCAGTACCTACAATGAAACAGGATTTAGCGAAAACTATTTCTACTTACCTTGCTTTTTGTCATAAATATGGTGTAGAAATTCAATATAATACATATGTGACAAAAGAATTTTTAGAAAATAAAAACTTTGATGAAGTGATTGTTGCTTGTGGTTCTAAACCAGTTATTCCTCCAATTGAAGGAATTGATCATGAAAATGTCTATAGTGCTTTAGATATTTTATCGTTCAAACATTTATTAAAAGATCAAAAAGTTCTTGTTTTAGGAGCAGGACTTGTTGGGGTAGAAACAGCAGAGGTTTTAGCAGAATATGGAAATCAAGTTCATGTCGTCGATATGCTTGATAAAGCAGCTCCACTTGCACCTAAAAGACCAAGACTTAATTTATTGGATCATCTAAAACAACTCAACGTGACATTTACTTTAGAAAGTAAGGTCTTAAAAATTAATCAAGATGGTATTGTTTATGAAAAGAATAATCAATTAGAAACACTTTCACATTTTGATACCATTGTTTTAGCTTTTGGTTCTAAAGCAAATCAAGATCTTTATCAAAAAATAAAAGGGGAACATGTTCATTTAATTGGTGATGCATCTCTTGCAGGAGACGCTAAAAAAGCTATCTTTGAAGCAACTCAACTTGCTTTAAAACTTTAGAAAGGGAAAACCCTTTCTTTTCTTTTTTCAAATTTTGAAAATAGCATCATCTTTAAAAAAATATGTTAGAATGTATTTTACGATTAGGGAGGAAGAAATATGTCACTAAAAGCAAAATATAATTTTTTACATTTATTTTATTGGTTTACTGGATGTTGTATCAATGGATTTATTGCCGTTTTCTTACAATCAAAAGGTTTATCAAATACGGAAATTGGAATCGTCACAGGTGGTTCTTGTGTTGCTACAATTTTCTTATCACCATTTATGTCATCTTTAATTTCTAAAATTAAAGGGATGACAATTAAAAAACTCATGACAATTTTAATGTTAACAACTGTTTCTTTATATATTGTGATGGCTTTTTTACCAATACCAGCCTTTTTAGTTATGATTTTTTATGTCGTTATGTATGCTTTAAATATGTCTACAGTACCTATGCTTACGATGATTGCAATGAATTATATCAATGAAGGAACATATGTTAACTTTGGACTTGCTCGAGGAATTGGTTCAGCTTCATGGGCAACAAGTGCTTTGATTTTTGGACAAGTGGTTTCTTTTTTAGGAGCTAATGTTTTATCTATTGCATATTGTATCTTTGCCTTAGTGACATTATTTATTTTATATCATTTACCTGAATCAAAGATTACAGAAACAAAAACAGAAGAAGTTCAAGAAGAAGGATCTGTTATTACGGTTATTAGAAAATATAAAATTTTCTTTTTCTTACTTTTAGGTTTCTGTTTCATGTTCTCTGGAGCAACAGCAATTGGAACTTATTTAATTAATATCGTTAAAAGTTTAGGTGGAAATACATCGTTATATGGCGTAGCTATGTTTGCTATGGCCTTTAGTGAATTACCAGTCATGATGACTGTACCAAAATTGATGAAGAAATTTAATAGTGTTACTCTTATTTTAGTTGCATCTATTTTCTATATTTGTCGTAACTATACCATTGGACTAGCACCAAATCTTGTTGTTTTAATTATTGGAATGATGTTCCAAGGACTTTCTTATGGTTTATTTACAGGTGTTATTACTTACTATGTAACTTATAATCTAGATACTCAAGACCAAATGTCAGGACAAACAATGATTGGTATTATGACATCAGGAATTGGGTCAACTTTAGGAAATGTTCTTGGAGGTGTTTTACAAGATACTATTGGTTTAAATGCCTTATTTACTTTTGTTTATTTAATGACAGCTCTTGGTGCAGCTATTATCTTTATTTGTAAATTTGTTAGTGTAAAAGTCAAAAAATAACTTGCTTTTAATTAAAGACTTTGATAATATCAAGATGTTGAATGAGGGAGTAGTACACGTCTTAGGACGCGGTTTGTCAACATCATGGCGTAAGCCTGGCAAATCTTAAAGAACGAGACTCATGCATAAGTTTTTTTATGCATGGGCCTCTTTTATTTTAGGAAGAAAGGAATTTGGTATGAGTTTATTTATTGAAATCTTTTTGATTGGTGTAGGTCTTTCAATGGATGCTTTTGCGGTATCTATTTGTAAAGGGTTATCGATGAAGAAGGTAAAAAAGAGAGATGTTTTTATTATTGCATTATTTTTTGGAGGCTTTCAGGCTTTAATGCCTTTTACAGGATGGTTTTTAGGAAGAGGTTTTGAAAGCTATATTACGAGTATTGATCATTGGATTGCTTTTATTTTATTAGGTATTATTGGTGGAAAGATGCTTATTGATGGTATTAAAGCAGAAGATGATGAAGAAGAGGGAGAATTTAAATTAGATTTAAAGGAATTGTTTTTACTTGCTATTGCAACATCTATTGATGCTTTAGCTGTAGGAATTACTTTTGCCTTTTTGAATTATCCAATTGTGGAATGCATGAGTATTATTGGTTGTACAACTTTTGTTATTTCTTTTATTGGTGTTTATATTGGTAAGATTTTTGGGTCAAAATATGAACATAAGGCAGAAATTGCTGGTGGGATTATTTTAATTGTAATTGGTTTGAAAATTTTATTAGAACATCTAGGAATATTTTAAAGGAGAGAGTGGTATGACAAATATTTTTATTTCGTTATTGGTTCTTGTTGTAGGTTTTGCCTTATTAATGAAAGGTGCTGATTTCTTTGTAGAAGGGAGTTCTTCTATTGCAACAAGATTTCATATTCCTTCATTAATTATCGGTTTAACAATTGTAGCGATGGGAACAAGTTTACCTGAATGTGCTGTCAGTATTACAGCTTCGATGGATGGAAACAATGCTTTAGCAGTTGCTAATGCTGTTGGTTCAAATATTTTTAATTTAATGGTTGTTTGTGGTATTTCAGCTTTATTTGTGCCTATTGCAGTACAAATTGATACACTAAAAAAAGAATTTCCTTTTTCTATTGTTTGTGCCATTTTATTAATGGTTTTAGGTTATTTAGGAATGACATTAGGGCGTATTGATGGGCTTATTTTCCTTGCTTTATTTGTGGGATATATTGTCTATATGATTATGTCAGCGAAAAAGGCGATGAATACATATCAAGAGGAAGAAGAAATTAAAGTTATTTCAATGGGATTGAGTTTGATTTATATTGTTGGTGGTGCTATCGCTATTAAATTTGGTGGAGACTTTGTTGTTGAAAGTGCCTCAAGTATTGCCTTATCTTTAGGTATGTCACAAAACTTAGTGGGTCTTACCATTGTTGCTCTTGGAACTTCTTTACCAGAACTGGTTACTTCAATTGTAGCAGCTAGAAAAGGTGAAGTAGATATGGCTCTTGGAAATGTCATTGGTTCAAATATTTTTAATATTTTATTAGTTTTAGGGGTGGCAGCAACAATTAGTCCAATTACTTTTATTTTTGAAAATATTATCGATATTCTTGTTTTAACTGTTTTTTCAGTTATTGTCTTATATTTTGGGTTTACAAAACATAAAATTGATCGTAAAGAAGGAATCATCATGCTTCTTCTTTATGTTGCATATTTAGCTTATATTATTATGCGTTAGAGAGCAAAGCTCTCTTTTTTTGTGTATGACGGGCATGTTTTACATCTAAGGTGAAAGTCCTTCATGAGCGTAGTTGCCAACGAATCATATAGCGACTTGCAAGTTTCACATCGCGAGGTGTGGGAGAGAGGAAGCAATAGCGAAATCGTGGCCCAAAGAACATGAACTGGATAATAAGGCGTATTAAGAGGATAAATTGGCACAAAGCAATGAAGTCCAAAAGGCAACCGTAATCTTAATGTGTAAATCCAGTGGGTAAACGAGGAAAGATGTATGACTTATCCCGTGAGGTCTCACTAGCGATAGAGTAGTAACAACGAATAGTGAGAAGTCAGCAGACGGCATAGTAGGTATGAACAGAATACTGAAGGCCTGAATAATTAAATAGTGCAAAATGAATGTATGTTTCTAATACGTGTTTGACAGTACAAAGTAGATGAAGCGTATTTGAGTCAAAATGTATATAAACCTAGAACTTAGTATTAGAAAGCGGAAAGGAGAAGAGCACACAAGTTATGTCTAAATTACTGAATGAAATTCTATCCAGGGAAAACATGCTCATTGCTTACAGGAAAGTAATTTCTAATAAAGGGGCAAGTGGAGTAGATGGTGTAACAGTTGAAGAAATCAAAGATTATGTCAATCAAAACTGGAAGAACATCAAGAAACAAATTGAAACAAGAAATTATCGACCTCAACCAGTCAAAAGGGTTGAAATACCGAAACTCAATGGTGGTATTAGAAAACTTGGTATACCAACCATTATGGACAGGATTATCCAACAGGCGATGATACAAAAATTAGAACCAATATGTGAACCTTACTTTAGTGGTTACAGTTATGGATTCAGACCAAATCGAAGTTGTGAAAAGGCAATACTCAAACTTTTAGATTATTTAAATGAAGATTATATTTGGATAGTCGATATTGACCTAGAAAAGTTCTTTGACAATGTACCACATGATAAACTTATGAGTTATGTACATAATATTATCAATGATGGAGATGTAGAATCCTTAATAAGAAAATATCTGCAAGCAGGAGTGATGTCAAAGGGACGATATGAAGCAACAAACAAAGGAACACCGCAAGGTGGGAATATTTCGCCGTTGCTTTCAAACATACTGCTCAATGAACTGGACAAGGAACTAGAAGCAAGAGGACTGCACTTTGTAAGATATGCGGATGATTGTGTCATAGCGGTCAAAAGTGAAGCAAGTGCAAAGAGAGTAATGCGAACAATCACAAACTGGATTGAAAAGAAGTTAGGATTAAAGGTCAATATGACAAAGACACATATTACAAAACCGGATAATTTAAAATATCTGGGATTTGGATTCTATTACAATCAACAAACCAAAGCATGGAGAAGTATACCACACAAAGATTCAGTTAAAAGTTTTGAAAGAAAACTAAAACAGCTAACTTGTAGAAGAAAGAATATGAGCTTTAAAACAAGAGTTGGACAATTGAATCCAGTGATTAGAGGATGGATAAATTACTATGCCATTGGCGATATGCAGAGAACTATGATGAAAATAGATGCACATCTACGAACAAGACTAAGAGTGATACTATGGAAGCAATGGAAAGTACCAAGCGGAAGATATCACTGGTTAAGAAAATTAGGAGTCAATCATAATTTGGCAAGACAAACATCATACATGGGAGATCATTATCAATTTGTAACGACCAAAACATGTGTGGTAAGAGCGATATCAAAACAGAGGTTAATCAACAATGGATTGGTCAGCTGTTCTGATTATTATTTAATAAGACATAAATTGAAATTTAATTAAACCGCCGTATACGGAACCGTACGTACGGTGGTGTGAAAGGGAAAATTTGATTAAAAGTTTTCCCTATTTGATTGATAAAAAAGAGAAAAACAATTAAAATAGAGTCATTGAAAAAGGGGTAGAAACATGAAAAAAATAGTATTTTTAGATATAGATGGAACATTAGTCACACCAAATTATCCTTTATCAGCTCTTGTAAAAAATGGAATTCAAAAAGCAAGAGAGAATGGACATTTGATTTTTTTATGTACAGGAAGAAATCGTGTAGGTATAGAAGGGATTATGTCTGATGATTTTGATGGTTGTATTTGTTCAGCCGGGGGTTATCTTGAAATTAAAGGTGAAGTGATTGAAACAACTTATTTAGAAAAAGAAGAAGTCAACAAAGCAAGAAAGGCCTTTGATCAAAATCATATTCTTTATAATTTAGAATCAACTTATATGACTTTTGCCAGTGATGAATTACGTCATTATTTTGCCCATGCCTTGTTAGGTGATGAAGGCACTAATTCAGAGTTTGAAAGATTAAAAGAACAACAAAAGAAAGAATATCATATGGTTGATATTAGTGAATATCAAGAACAAGGAATTCATAAACTTTGTTTTATTGCCTTTAATAGAGAAGATATTGAAAAAGCAAAAGCACTTTTACCAGATTATCATTTTATTGTTCATGAAATGTTTAGCCAACACTCTATTAATGGTGAAATTATCAAAAAAGGAATTGATAAGGGGTTGGCCATTAAAAAAGTTGTTGAAACACTTCATATGAAAATGGAAGATACCATTGCTTTTGGAGATAGTATGAATGACTATGAAATGTTACAAGTTTGCCATTATGGTGTAGCAATGGAAAATGCCTGTCAAGAATTAAAAGAAAGTGCCGATAAGATTTGTGAAAGTGTTGAAAATGATGGTGTGTATTATGAAATGGAAAGGTTAGGATTATTTGAATGTTTGGATTAGGAACGCTTGTTAATACCATAGCCGTTATTGCAGGTGGCATTATTGGTTTATTGTTTAAAAATGGTTTAAAGAATAGATATCAAGAAACAATTATGCAAGGAATTGGTTTAGCAGTTTTATTTGTTGGTATTTCTGGTGAGATGACGGGGATGTTAAAGATTTCTAAATCAACAATAGAGTCAACAGGTTCTTTAATTCTTGTTTTATCTTTATGCTTTGGTGCACTTATAGGAGAATTTATTAATATTGAAAAAAGAATTGAACAATTTGGTTTTTATTTAAAAAGCAAAGTAAAAAGTAATGATTCTAAATTTATTGAAGGTTTTGTTTCAACTTCACTTGTTATATGTGTAGGAGCCATGGCCATTGTTGGTTCTTTTCAAGATGGTTTACTACATGATCCAAGTATCTTGATTTCTAAAGCGGTCATGGATTTTGTTATAGTAATGGTTTTTGCTTCAACGCTTGGAGTAGGTACTATATTTTCAGCAATCCCTATCTTTGTTTATCAAGGATTACTGACGGTTTGTGCTTCTTTTCTAGCACCTTATTTTACGACAACTATGATTTCTAATATTTCATTTGTTGGTTCAGTTTTGATTTTTGCGGTGGGTACTAATTTATGTTTTCATACTAAAATTAAAGTTGGTAATCTTTTACCTGCAGTATTTATGCCCTTATTATTAGCACTTTTTATGTAAGTGCTTTTTTTGTTTGCTTGTCAGTTGATTAAAAATGATGTACGATAATAGCGTTTTAAAGAAGGGAGAAATTTATGTTAGAAAAGTTTTTCAAATTAAATGAAAAGGGCACTACAGTGAAAACTGAAATTTTAGCAGGTGTGACAACTTTCTTGGCAATGGCCTATATTTTAGCTGTCAATCCAGCAATGCTTGGTGAAACTGGAATGTCTGTTCAAGGGGTTTTCCTTGCAACTGCTATTTCTTCTGCAGTGGCAACAATTATTATGGGATTAGTGGCAAACTATCCAGTTGCTTTATCTGCAGGTATGGGAGTTAATGCTTTATTTACTTATACTATTTGTTTTGGTATGGGATTATCTTATAAAGGGGCATTAGCTTGTGTCTTTGTATCAGGAATCATTTTCTTAGTAATTTCAATTACTGGAATTAGAACAATGATTATTAATGCAATTCCTGCTCAACTTAAATTGGCAATTGGTGCAGGTATTGGATTCTTTATTGCTTTTATTGGTTTAAAAAATGCAGGAATCATTGTAGCAAATGAATCAACATTTGTTGGTCTTGGTAATTTACAAGAACCAACAGTTATTTTAGCAGTAGTTGGTATTTTAATTACTTTATTACTTTTAACTAAAAATGTTCCTGGAGCTGTTTTCTATGGTTTAGTTGTTACAGCTGTTGTGGGAATTATTGCTGGAGTTTGTGGTGTTAAAGGAATGCCAGAAATTCCTACTGGAGTTATTTCATTTGACTTTGATTTTTCATTAGTAGGAGCATTTGCTTCAGGACTTGGAGAATTAACTTCACATCCACAATGTTACGTAGCAATCTTCTCATTATTATTCGTTGACTTCTTTGATACTGCAGGAACTCTTGTTGCTGTATGTAATAGAGCTAATTTAGTAGATGAAACAGGAAATCCAGAAAATGTAGATCGTGCTTTATTAGCAGATTCAATTGGTACTGTTATTGGTTCTGTTGCAGGAACTTCAACTGTTACATCATTTGTTGAATCAACTTCAGGTGTTGAAGTAGGGGGAAGAACTGGTTTAACTGCGGTTACTACTGGGGTATGCTTCTTATTATCTGTTTTCTTCTCACCATTACTTTCATGCGTTACAAGTGCAGTGACAGCGCCAGCGTTAATTATTGTTGGTGTCTTAATGGCACAACAATTAAAAGGAATTGAATGGGATAATCTTGTTTATGCAGCAAGTGGATTCATGACAGTTATTTTTATGATCTTAGCTTATTCTATTTCAAATGGTATTGCTATTGGATTTATTACATATACAGTTTCTATGATTGGTGTTGGTAAAATTAAAGAAATCAAACCAATTGTATGGATCTTAGATGTTTGTTTTGTAATTTTCTTAGTATTTTTACCAAAATAGAGAATTAACGAGTTTTACGATAAGTTTCGTAAAACTCTTTTTTTTATGAAAAAATTACGTATCTTGTAAGCGTTTACAAAAAAGTATTGTTTTTTCTTCTTCTAGAATTTATAATTATATAGTATGGAGGAAGAAAATTATGGGAAGTACTGTCAAAAAAATTGCATTATTATCTGGTGGAGGTGATTGTCCAGGCTTAAATGCTGTTATTCGTACAATTACTAAAACTGCAATCTCTAAATATGGTTATGAAGTGATTGGATTTGTTTATGGATATAGAGGGTTATATCATAATAATTATGTTGAACTTACTGAAGAAACAGTAGAAGATATCTATAAAGAAGGGGGAACTATTTTATATAGTTCTAATAAAGATAATTTATTTGATTATTTAGTAGATGATGGACACGGTGGAAAAGTTAAGAAAGATGTTTCGGATGTTGCTGTGGAAAACTTAAAAAAAGATGGTGTTGATGTTTTAGTTATTTTAGGTGGAGATGGAACACTTACAAGTGCTAGAGACTTTTCTAGAAAAGGTGTCAATGTTATAGGTGTACCTAAGACAATGGATAATGATTTAGCAAGTACTGATGTGACTTATGGATTTATTTCAGCAATGTCAGTAGGAACAGAATTTATTGATCGATTACAAACAACAGCAAAATCACATCATCGTGTTATTTGTTGTGAGTTAATGGGTAGAGATGCTGGATGGATTACATTGTATGCAGGTCTTGCTGGAAATGCAGGTGTATGCTTAATTCCAGAAATTCCTTTTACGATTGAAAACATTGCTAAAGCGATTAAAAAACGTGATGAAATGGGCTTACCATATACAGTTGTAGCTGTTGCTGAAGGTGCTAAATATGCAGATGGAACAAAAGTTATTGGAAAAATTGTTGAAGACAGTCCAGATCCAGTACGATATTCGGGATTAGCTGCTAAAGTAGCAGATGATTTAGAAAAAGTAATTCCAAATCATGAAGTACGTTCTGTAAATCCAGGACATATTATACGTGGTGGAGATATTACAGCATATGATCGTATTTTATCAATTCGTTATGGTGTTGCGGCAGTTGAACTTATTAATGAAGGAAAATTTGGAAACGTTGTTACAATTAATGGTGATAAAATGGGATATACTTCTTTAGAAGAAGTTATTGGTGCGGCTAAGATTGGTCAACAAAAACATGTTGATCCAAATGGTGAATTAGTAAAGGCTGCTAAGGCTATCGGTATTTCATTTGGTGATGAATAATGTTAGGTTTTAACCTAACATTATTTTTTTGCTATAAAAATGATAAATAATGGTTATTTTATAAATAAACTGCCAAAAAAACATATAATATGTTGAGGCGATCAAAATGTTACAAAAGAAAATATGTTTATTTATGATTATGCTTTTAATGATTTCTTCAATCAGTCCTGTTTATGCAAATGAACTTGCTCAAGGGGCTCAAAGTGCTATTTTAATAGATGCTCATAGTCAGCAGGTTTTATATTGCAAAAATGAAACAAAGAGATTATATCCAGCTTCAACCACAAAAATAATGACGATGATTTTATTGTTTGAAGCAATTAAAGAAAAAAGAATAAAATGGAATGATACCCTTAGTTGTTCAGCTTATGCAGCAAGTATGGGAGGAAGTCAAGTTTACTTAGAAGAAAATGAGACGATGAGTGTTGATGAACTTTTTAAATGTGTTGCGATAGCTTCAGCAAATGATGCATCTGTTTTAATTGGAGAAGGAATTGCAGGTAGTCATCAAGAATTTGTTAAAATGATGAATGAAAAAGCACAAAGTTTAAAACTTGTTAATACACATTTTGAAAACTGTACGGGATTACATGATGCTAATCATTATACATGTGCTAAAGATTTAGCAACGATGGGAGCTTATTTAATTAAAATAGGGGGTAAAAAATTATTTTCAGTTACTTCTTTATATGATAGCTATATTAGAGAAAAAAATCAGCAAAAGTTTTGGTTGGTCAATACAAATAAACTTTTAAAACAATATCAAGGTGTAGATGGTTTAAAAACGGGTTATACTAAAGAAGCAGGGTATTGTATTGTAACAACATGCAAAAAAAATAATTTGAGATTAATAGGAGTTTTAATGAATGAAGATAAGCCACAAACGAGAAATGAAGATATGAAAGGTTTATTGAATTATGGCTTTTCTAAATATCAACAAGTTAAACTTTATCAAAAAGGTGAAATTCTTGATACTTTAAAGATGAAAGATTTAATTGAACAAGAAGTAAATGTTATTAGTTTAGAGGATATTTATTATTTAAATGATAAGGCAAATACTTCTAAGGTAAAGGCAAAAATCAATTATCATGATATTAAATTGCCTATTTCTAAAAATGAAGAAATAGGTGACTTGGTTTTAACCAAACAGGGTAAAAGGGTTGCAAGTTATCCTGTATATTTAGAAAAAAATGTAGAAAAAATGAATTTTTTAAATAAGTTAATGAGAGTCTATAAATCGCTGATTTAGACTCTTTTTTTGTCTTTATTTCTAGTTTTGTCGAATCTATTTTTTTTATTTTTAAGATGAGCTAAGATGCTTGTAAGGAGATGAAAAAATGAAAAATAAAATGGAATATAAAATAAAAGATGATCAATTAATCATTTCATTTTATGGAGAAATAGATGGTTATAATGTGTCATATTATCGCAATAAATTAAATGTTATTCTTGCTATGAATGATCAAGACGTTATTTTTGACTTTAAACATACAACATTTATAGATAGTGCAGGTGTAGGACTTGTTTTAGGAAGATATCAACAATTGTCAAAAGAAGGAAGAAAATTATTTTTAAGTAGATTGTCTAATACGGCTTATAAGGTCTTTGAGTTAAGTGGTTTGTTTGAAATTATGGAATATATAAAGGAGGCTCAAATATGACCAATGAAATGTCATTGTCTTTTAGTGCGGCTCTAGAAAATGAACCGTTTGTAAGGACATGTATTGCTTCTTTTGTTGTTTGTTTAAATCCTACGATTGATGAAATCGTAGAGATTAAAACTATTGTGGGAGAAGCTGTTTCTAATGCTATTATTCATGGCTACAATGGTGATAGAGGCTGTTTAGTTAAAGTCAAAGCATTTATTGAAGATGATATGTTGACAATTTATGTGATTGATAAAGGAAAAGGAATACAAGATATTGAAAAGGCCAAACAACCGATGTTTTCTTCTAAAAAAGAATTAGAGCATGCAGGAATGGGGTTAAGCATTATTGAAGCTTTATGTGATGAAATGACTATTGAATCTTCTTTGGATTTAGGAACTCGACTTATGATGAAAAAAAGAATTGTTCATGACTAGAGAAGATGTTTTAAAGAGTATTGAATTAGCGCAAAAAGGGGATCAAAGTGCTAAAGAACTTATTGTTAAAAATAACTTAGGACTTGTATGGTCAATCGTTCATCGCTTTAAAAATAATTATTATGATAAAGAAGATCTATTTCAAATAGGATGTATTGGACTTATGAAAGCGATTAATAATTTTGATGTTCATTATGGTGTACAATTTTCTACGTATGCTGTTCCTATTATTATGGGGGAAATTAAGAGATATTTTAGGGATGATGGTACAATTAAAGTATCTAGATCATTAAAAGAACTTAATTTAAAAATTAATAAAACGAAAGAAAAGTTGATTACACTTTATGGCTATGAACCGACGGTTCAAGAAATAGCAAAAGAATTAGAAGTAGATGTTATGGATGTAGTAGAGGCTATAGATGCTTCTTATTATCCAACATCATTATCTGAGCCAATCTATGAAAAAGACGGATCTACCATTTCGATGGAGGAAAGAATAGAAGATAAACATCATACGATGTGGTTTGAAAAAATAGCTTTAAAATTAGAAATTGAAAAACTTGATGAAAAAGAAAAACTTATTTTATATATGAGATATCAATTAGATTTTAATCAAGAAAAAGTGGCACAAAGATTAAATATTTCTCAAGTGCAAGTTTCAAGACTAGAAAAGAAAATTATTACAAAGTTAAAAAAACATTTGAATGAATCTCATTAAGTGATATAATTCATTCAGGTGATTTTATGAATGAAAGAAAAGAAAGTACAACTTCAATTATATTAGAATATATCAAAGTCATTGTTTTAACAGTAATTGTTACTTTTATATTTTTACAGTTTGTACAAATATCAAGAGTTAATGGTTCAAGTATGGAAAATACTTATTTTCAAAATAATATTGTTTTAATTGATAAAGTTTTTTATAAACGTAGTCAACCAAAAAAAGATGATATTATTATTGTTGATTATGATGATGGCTTAGAGGATACACTTATTATTAAAAGAGTTATTGCTGTAGGTGGAGATCATCTAGATATTAAAAATAATGAAGTTTATATCAATGGAAAAAAACTAAAAGAAAACTATATTAAGGAAAAGATGAATACGGAAGATATTTCTATAGATATTCCTAAAGGGAAAGTATTTGTCATGGGTGATAATCGTAATCATTCTTTAGATTCTAGAAAGTTGGGTTATTTTGATTTTGATGAAGATGTCATTGGTAAAGTGTTTTTTAAGATTCCTTTATAGGAGTCTTTTTTTGTATAGATATGCAATAAAAAAATATCTATGTAATAAATAAATCTTAATTGTATAATTTTAAGTAAAAAAATCAAAAAATAAGTCATATTTTTAATGTTTTTATTTTGCTTGTAAAAAAATTTATGGTAAGATAATGTCAATCAATAAGGCAATGTATGGGGAATCTTATTGGTGGAAAGGATGATAAAATGTCATATAAATTTAAAATTACTAGAGGAAATGCAATTCTTAACTTTTCAGAAGAATACTGTCAATCACGTTGTGAGTTGATTGAAAGCGAATCTTTTGCACGTGTACTTAAAGGGTATGTACACGATATCAAAAGAAAGAAAACAACAGCTTATGAATACTTGAGAGAAGTACAAAAAGAAAGTATTGATATTGTTGATGATTTGAGAACGGTTTTTAGATTATTACTCGTTATGGATCCTAAGGAATTAGCTTCAATTTATCCTAAATTTGCTCCATATTTTAGAGATATGGATGAATTTACACAAGTGATTGAAGATATCTATTTATTCTGGCGTCGTTTACAACGTTACAGTGTGGTTTATAACGAAGAATCAAGAGGGGGATATCAAAACGTTCAATTCGCTGATGCACAAGCTAATTTTGAAGCACTTGTTTTATCAGTATATCGATCAATTAAAAATAAATGTATTGGACAAAGTGAAAATGTTTTACGTCAAATCACTGCTGGTGTTAATGCTGGTTTACGTGTTTCAAATATGCGTTCATTTTTACCATATGAATATCGTTGTTTAGACAATATTCCATTTATTGAATCAGTTATTATTCATCCACCTTTTATTACATATTCAAAACGTAATAAAAGAGATGGGGTTTTCCCTGAAACAAAGAGAAACCCACTTGAAGATTTAAAATTTGATCCAGATCAATGGTTCTGTTATCCTGCAAAAGTAGGAGACTTATTATGTTTTGTTTATTTCAATGTCGCTTATATGGCACAAGGGGTTACTTTATGTAACTTATTCCAATTAGCAACAGAAGAAGAATATCGTAATAGAAAACCAGATATGATCTATGTTTATGGTTATGAAGATGGTAAAAAACATCAATATTTCTATCAAGATGATGAAAATGATATGATGGTTGCTTTACTTTCAGCAAATGATGAATTTGATTATTTTGGTTATATGAAGAAAATGATGCTTACATTACACAATGTAAGAAAAATTAATAAAAAACAACTTCCAATCCATGGAGCAATGGTACAAATTACTTTACAAAGTGGAGAAACAAAAAATATTGTTGTTATGGGTGATAGTGGTGCTGGTAAGTCTGAAACAATTGAACAAATTAAAGTTTATGGGGCTGCTTACATTAGAGAATTAATCACTGTTTATGATGATATGGGATTATTATCATTAGATGAAAAAGGAACAGTTAAAACATCAGGTACAGAAATTGGGGCTTTCGTAAGACTTGATGATTTAGATGCTGGTTATAGTTTTAAAGAATTAGATAGATCTGTTTTCATGAATCCAGATAAAGTGAATGCACGTATCGTTATTCCAATTACAGAATATAAAGATGTTGTTGCTAAACATGATGTTGATATGTTCTTATATGCTAATAACTATGAAGAAGATGGTGAGTCATTAAGTTTCTTTGATAATGTTGATGATGCTCTTAAAGTATTTAGAGCTGGTAACCGTATGGCTAAAGGAACTACAACTGAATATGGTTTAGTAGGAAGCTACTTTGCAAATCCATTTGGTCCTGTTCAAAGACAAGATCAATGTGAACCATTATTACAAGATTATTTCCAACGTATGTTTGATCAAGGTGTTAAGGTTGGACAATTACGTACACGTTTAGGAATTAAAGGTAATGAACATAATGGACCTAAAGAAGCTGCTACAGAAATCTTAAAATTTATCACAGGTGAAAAAGAATTAAAAATGTTAGAAGATGATGAATAATCATCTTCTTTTTTTATATTTTATAATATGGAAAAGAAAAAACGTTGGTTAATAAATTTTTTATATTATGGAATTATTTTTAGTATAGGGTGTTTAATTCTTTATATTTTATTTAAGAAATGCTTAATTGTTGTTTTAAGCTATTTATCAGCAATTTTATTAAGACCATGTATTGATTTGATTTTAAAAAAGATGCATATAAAAAATAAAATACTTTTAACAATGATGACAATGATGATCTTTATTTTGATATATATCTGTTTATTTCTTTTTATTCTATTTTCTGGATTTTTCTTTGTTAGTACACTTTCTTTTTTACCAGATTTTATTGAAAATCTTTATCAAGAACTTCTAACACATCAATATCTTATTTCTTTTTTTACACAATTTTATCAACAAATTCAAATATTTATTCAAAATATTCTTTCAACAAGTGTTCATTATCTTGTATCATTTGCAATGAATATGGTTCATTTTATTGCGTGTTTTTTTATTTATTTCTTTTTAACACTTCTTTTTTTATTTCATCAGCCTTTTTTTCTAAAAGATAAAGAAGGTTTTTATACAATGCTTATATCTTCTTTTATAGAAACATTCTTTATTGTTATTAAAACATATAGTATTTTATTTATTGTGATGTTTATAGGGCTTTTTTTAGGCTTTAAAGTTATTGGTATAAAACAGGCTTTAAATTTATCTTTTTTTATTTCTTTTTTTGATTTTTTTCCAATATTAGGAATTGAAATGATTATGTTTCCTTGGATTATCATACTTGCTTTATTAAATCAAACTGCTCTTTCATTAAAACTTTTAATTCTTTATGGGATTATTGCATTGATGAGAAATATTTTAGAACCGCATTTGTTATCTAAAGAAATCAAAATACCTGCACTTTATATGTTTGTGACTATGTATCTTTTGATGAAGTTTATCGGGATTTGGGGACTTGTTGTTGCACCATTCATATTATTAATCTTTAATAATATGAAGCAAAAAAACAATATACAAGAGATTAGAAAAATAATTAAAAAAAGTCTTTGAAATTATAAAGTATTTTGTTATAATAGTCGTGCAACAATGTCTAGGATATGCGAATACTCAACGTATAGCTTGGATATTGCCAAGATATTAACATACGGAGGATAAATGAAATGTTAACTAAACAAGAAAAACAAGCTATCATGAAAGAATATGCTACTAAAGAAGGAGATACTGGTTCTCCAGAAGTACAAATCGCTGTATTAACTGCAGATATCAACAAATTAAATGGTCACTTCAAACAACATCCAAAAGATAAACACTCAAACAGAGGTTTATTAAAGAAAATTGGTAGAAGAAGAGATTTATTAAAATACTTAAAAAATAAAGATATCGAAAGATATGCTTCTTTAGTAAAAAGATTAGGATTAAGAAGATAGTTAAAAAAGCGCATGAGCGCTTTTTTTTAGCATAATAAAATATGCTATAAAAAACTCTATGAAATGCACATCATAGAGTTTTCTTTTTATTCAACTGTAACTGATTTTGCTAAGTTACGAGGTTTATCTACATCGCATCCTTTAAGACCAGCAGCATAGTAAGCAATTAGTTGTAAAGGTACAGCAACTAAAACAGATTGTAAGATTGGATCAACATCAGGTAAAATATATGTTTCTTTAACATTTCCTACCTCTTGTCCATTGATTGTAAATAAGATAACATTGGCACCACGTGCAATTGTTTCTTGAATATTAGAAATTGTTTTAGCAGCAATGCGAGGTTGCGTTGCAACAGCAATTACTAAACTTCCTTGTTCAATTAATGCAATTGGGCCATGTTTTAACTCACCTGCAATATAGGCATCAGCATGAACATATGAAACTTCTTTTAATTTTAAAGCTCCCTCTAAAACAGTTGCATAGTCTAAGCTTCTACCAATATAATAAGCATCTTTTAAATCTTTTAAATAAGACGCATAGTGTTCAAATATTTTTTCATCTTTTAAAATATTTTCAATATGTTGAGGTAAAGAAGCAATACCTTCAATAATACGTTTATAATCTTCATTTTCATTTCCTAAAGCTTGAGAAATATACATGCCAAGTAATAATAAGACAATTAATTGAGTTGTATAAGCTTTTGTTGAAGCAACAGCAATTTCAGGACCAGCACATGTATAAATTGTATGGTCAGCTTCACGAGAAATAGATGATCCTAAAACGTTTGCAATTGCAATTGTTGTACAGCCTTTTTCTTTAGCTAAACGTAAAGCGGCCATTGTATCAGCAGTTTCTCCTGATTGAGAAACAAAGACGCACATTGTTTTTTCATCAACGATTGGATCGCAATATCTAAATTCACTTGCTACTTGTGTAAAAGTTGGGATCCCTGTTAATCTTTCTAAGATATTAGCTCCTGAAAGACAAGCATGATAAGCAGTTCCACAAGCAACAAAGTAAGCTTTATTGAAAGTTTTAAATTTATCGTGAATAGCATCTAATTCAGGTAAAACAATTCTATCAGTTCCTTCAACACGACCTCTTAGTGTTTCAGCAATGGCATAAGGTTGTTCATGAATTTCTTTTAACATAAAGGTATCATAACCACCTTTTTGAGCAGCTTCATTATCATATGGAATAGTAGTGATTTCTTTTTCAATAGGATTTCCATATTGATCAAAGAAAGAAATATTTTCTTTATTTAAAACAGCAATTTCATAATCTTCTAAGAAATAAACGTCTTTTGTATAATCTAAGATTGCTGGAATATCACTAGCAGCAACAGAAGCATCTGCTGTTTTTCCAATAACTAATGGGCTATCTTTTTTAGCGATAAAAACTTTATCAGGTTCAATTGTTGAAACGATACATAAAGCATAACTTCCTTCAATTCGAGTAATAACACGTTGTAATGCTTTTAACATATCTTTTTCTTTTTTGTAGTAGTAATCCATTAAATGAACAACAACTTCACTATCTGTTTCAGAATGAAACTTATATCCTTGTAAGATCAAGATTTCTTTTAATTCTCTATAATTTTCAATAATCCCATTATGAACTAAAGAAATAGTTTCATCATTGTTTGTATGAGGGTGAGAATTCAAATTTGATGGGATTCCATGAGTTGCCCATCTTGTATGACCAATCCCTACATGTCCTAAAATATTTTCATCTTTTAATAAGTCTTTTAAATTTTGAAGGCGACCTTTAGCCTTCTTTGTAAATAAATGATTATTTTCAATTGTTGTAATACCGGCTGAATCATATCCTCGGTATTCTAGTTTTTCAAGCCCTTGAAGTAAAAATGGAAGAGCTTCTTTGTTTGCACTAATAGCAGTAATTCCACACATTAAAAAATCCTCCTTTTATATATTTATATGTGTGGTTATAAAAAAGAGGATACCGGATGAATTTGTTTTACAATCACTTGTAGGTTTTGTTCATCGTTTAGGTAGTATCATACCTCTAGACCATCCGCCGAATCTTTCGATAAGTCTAGTCCTCGTCAACTGCAATGCAGTCCTGGCGCTCATGTTTTAAGTCTCATTTTATAACCGCATCTATTATATAGAG
>OLOD01001019.1_pt1 | contig 19487 bp, 20 predicted proteins | sample 1671921 | NCBI WGS metagenome assembly OLOD01 (sample SAMEA3136626, study PRJEB25190) | human gut metagenome | biome: human gut; feature: human-associated habitat; material: faeces | place: Austria | collected 2013
AGGACTTGGCTATCGTATGCCAGATAACTCGGAGGAATGGAATGCATGCCGAGAGGTTTTCGATTTTCTTCCTGTACCATTTCCGGATTCGGAGGATACAAAGCAACAATGAAAAAGTTCACAAAACTATTACTCGGCTCTTTGGTACTATTCTCTCTGTCAGGATGTACTGCCGGTGATATGATCACCAGCTATACTTCTACTTCTGATCAGAGTGAAGCCACCTTACAGAACACTTCAGAAACACCCAAACAGCGTGTTTATATGGATGAAATCAAAGGAACCCTTAAGGATTTCACCGGTGCCACCCTGACTATGGAAAATCAGGAACAAACTTACGTTTTTGATCTTTCTGAAGCAACTTTGGAATGCGAAGATGGCATGATCACTGGAGATGAGATCAGTGTCATTTATGAAGGCCAGCTTTCTAACAAGGATACCAGCACTGTAAAAGCATTGAAAGTAGTAGACGACTTTCACAAAAAGAATCAGCTGGAAGTACGAAAGGCCTATGGGGAAGTACAGAGTCTGACCTCAAATACCATTACCATAAAAAATAAAAAGGGAAAAACAGCCACCTATCCAATCACTGGAACAGAACAATATTATCAAAATGGCATCCGTACCGGTGTATGGGTATACATTCATTTTAAAGGCAAATTTGCTTCCAGTCAGGATGCCCAAAGTTCTTCTCTTAATGCCAGTCATCTGAAAGTACTAAGCATTTCAGATATTGATCCGCTTACACTTCCAGAGCCAACCCCAACACCAGATCCGGCACAAGTTCCTGACGATGACTCAGCAAAGGAGCAGCAGATTCATGCAGAAATTCAAAATATTTCCCTGAATACGCTCACAGTTCTTCCCTCTGGCTCTGATAGCGCAATAAATATAGATTTGTCTCAGATTCCTTCTTACTTTAAAGGTGGAACAGCACCAGGCTCCTATGTAACCATAACTTATACTGGACAATTTCAGGGAAATTCACTGGATGGTGTTACTGTTACAACAGTCACCAGTGATGATCCGGATTCTCTTGGGAGCCGGGAACTCACCAGCACAGTCAGCGGTACAATTATCGGCCATACAGCAAATACCGTCACACTTCAGACTGGCGATGGCGCAACCATAACCTGCTTTACAGAGGGGGCAAAGGACACCTCTACCAGTAATATGGAATCTGGCGCAGGTATCTGCATTACCTTTGATCCTACAAAATCCAAAAATTCCAACATTTATACATCTATCAAGATTCAGGACGCCTGAAGGTGTCCTGAATCCTTTTCTCTCCATCTGCCAGCCAGGCTCTCACATCCCCGGATTCTCCCAGAATGTCCATAAATGCCTGGTATTCATCCATTAAGCCCTTCCCATGTAAGACCATATAAGCTCCTGCATCACTTCCAAGAGCCACCTTTGCTCGGTACTTGTATGCCAGCCGAAGGTTCTTTGCGGCCAGTTCTATAATAGGATCAAGCACTGATTCCTTATATCTTCCACATCCACGAAGATTTCGAATTGTCACAAGAGTAGGAACCCATACACTATCACTGTCAGCTAATTCTCTGATTGTTTCCGGATCAATATAATTTCCATGTTCTACTGAATCCACACCTGCTTCCACAGCTGCCTGTACGCCATAAATTCCATTGGTATGGCTCATCACCGCCATCCCTTCTTCATGGGCAATATGTACCATCTCACAGACTTCTTTCCTGTCTAAAGGCGTTCCGGTAATCTGTCCGTGGTTATTAAAATCCAGAAGTCCTGTGGTCATAATTTTTATAAAATCTGCCCCTTTGTTTTTCGCTTCTTTCAAAAGGACATGATATTCTTTCATAGTGTCAAAACCTTTTCCCACAATAGAGCCATAGTGTCCATTTTTATGAATGGCAAAAACAGGAGTACGATAATCAATTCCATATTCCGGTGCCAGTCTCCTGGCTCTTTCCGATACTCCTAATGCATCTCCACCATCTCTTACAAAGACAATCCCCAGCTCTTCATAAGCTTTCAGATGTTTCCGTATCACTTCATCGTTTACATGATCCTTATGAATAGAAATTGCCTCTTTATAATTCAGTCCATCCATGATCAGGTGCGCATGACACTCTCCAAACATTTTTTCATATAACACTGATTATCTCGAAAAATAATACAGCTTTTCCTTTCTTCCGCAGAGCGTGTTGGAAAAAGACTTTCTGCAAGATATGCGTCACAATTTGCGGGAGATTTTGTCCGGAGGAGGGCGTCGCAGCGGGCTATGACAACCGAATTCGGGCAAAATATACCGCAAAGTGGGGCGTACAGATTGCGGGAATGCTTTTTCAAACACGCTCTAATACGGATTTTTTCCAATCCTCTTTTATTATTTATTACAACTATTCAGCAGGTGCTATTCCGCAAGGTGCTTTTGCGAAGGAACTGAACAGTTGCTATTTATTTTCGAAAAAGGCTCGAACTTCTTTCTCGGAAGCCTGCACAGATCCCTGTACAAAGAAAGGTTTACCGCCTCCTCTGCCATTCAATGCCGCATTCATCTCTTTCGTAAACTGACGTAAGTCTCCGTCTTTTTCTCCCATAGCATACTTATAGCTTCCATCTGCATTTCTGGAGAATACTGCACAACGCCCCTTACAAACCTGTAAAATTGCATCTGCAAGTTTCTGAACGCTTCCTGCTTCCATTCCTTCCTGGAATAAAAGCACATTTTCTTTTTCTTTCCATTTAGCAGCTTCGCCAACGATAAATTCTTCTTCTAACGCATGTACTCTTCCCTTCAGAGCAAAATTTTCATCCTGAAGCCTTGCTACCGCTGACGCTGTTTTGTCCATTTTCGCAGACAGCTTCACGGAAATCTGACGATTCTGTTCATTTACCATGTTCAGATAATCAAGCACTCGCTTACCTGACAGCATTTCCATACGAACCCCCTCACGGAATTTCACTACAGAAAGCAGCTTCACCATTCCAATTTCTCCAGTACGCGTCACATGAGTTCCGCAGCATGCGCAGGTATCTGCTCCTGGGAAGCGCACAATACGAACCCATCCGGAAAGCTCTTTCTTGCTTCTGTAATCCAGATTTTTAAGTTCCTCCTCTGTAGGATAAAAAATCTCAACTTCCTGATTTTCCCAGATAATCTGATTCGCTTTCGCTTCGATTTCGGCCATTTGTTTTTCATCCAGCATTCCGCTGAAATCAATGGTGATCACATCGCTTCCCATGTGGAATCCCACATTGTCATATCCAAACGCTTCGTGCACCAGACCACTTACAATATGCTCTCCGGAATGCTGCTGCATAAGATCAAATCTTCTGCCCCAGTTAATTTTTCCTATTACAGCTATACCGACTTCCAAGGGCTCATCTGTATAATGAATTAACTCTCCATCCTTTTCATGAACTTCCTTAACATTTATTCCGCCTAATATACCTGTGTCACTGGGCTGTCCGCCTCCTTCTGGATAAAAAGCTGTCTGGTTTAAAATTATTTCATAGCCTTTCTTGCTCTCACGACATTCCAACACCTTGGCGGTAAATTCTTTTTTATATACATCTTCATAATATAACTTTTTTGTATCGTACATAAATGCTCCTTCTTTCATAAATTAAACAGCAGGATTTATTTTTATCTTTTATTCACGAAACTGATTATAGTCTATTTATGCTCTTCCCGCAATTTTTATTTTTCCTCTGTGTTTTGCCATTTCAGAGCGTGTTTGAAAGGTGGGCATACAAATTGTGGGAATGATTTTTCAAACACGCTCTCGCATATCCGATATCCATAAATCTCTCATGCAAGCATAGCGCATTCAAGGCTGCCATCCGCAACTTTCATCGTAAAAACGCCTTGCAAAATAATACTGGCTGAATAATTACAAAATTTTTTTCTATTTTTGAAGAACTTTATCAGGCAGTCGCGTTATAATTAGAGAACGGACAGGAAGGAGGCTGATAGCATTTCACAAGAAGAATATCTGGAATATCTGATTGACCAATACCAGAATCTGATATATTCCATATGTCTGAAATCAGTAGGCAATCCTTTCGATGCAGAAGATCTCACTCAGGAGGTATTCCTGTCTGCCTACAAAAGTCTCGCCCACTTTGATGGGCTTTATGAAAAAGCCTGGCTTAGCAAAATTACAGTACGCAAATGCCTTGATTTCCTAAAAGCTGCCGGACGCCGTTCAATTCCAACGGAAGATATTTATTTCTCACAGCTTCCTGATCTGGAGAATCACGCTTCCCCGGAAGAACAGTATCTGCAGTCTGATTCGGAACAGCAGGTATTTCGAATATGCAGCAGTCTGAAAAGTCCTTACCGGGAAATTGCCATTGCTCATTTCTGTAAACAAATGTCCGTAACAGAAATATCGCAAAAAGAAGGTAAAAACCCTAAGACCATTCAGACACAGCTATATCGTGCAAAAAACATGTTGAAAAAAATGTTGGCAGAAAGGAGCGATTAAATGCATATCAATAGTAATGACCTGAATAATTTTCAAAATGAAGAGATGAACACTGATGAAATCATTGCATTTCTGGAACATATGAATCACTGCGACTACTGTCTTAACCAGCTTGTGGACGAATATACAGATCATGCATCCTCAGCTCCCGCCTATCTGAAAGGAACAATTATGGAACGTGTTACAGCTCCTGATATTCAGATACAGAAAACAGCAGCGGATGCTACCTATAAAATGCGGCTCTTCTATGAGGGGCTCCGCACTGTAGTCGGAGTCGTACTTGCACTGGTTATGTTATTCAGCCTTGGACAAATGGACTTCGTCTCTCCTCAGCTTCCGCAGTCCACAGCCGAATCATCTGAAACGCGCCGGGAAATCAGAACTTCATTACGTAATTTCTCAAATGGAATTACAGACGGAATCTCTGATGCACCCCAGAAAGTTGTCAACTATATTAATTCTATTTCAAATACAATAACAAACGGAGGTAACTAACATGCAAAAACAAAAAAAGGGATTCCTGCTTTTTATCTCTTCCCTGATTCCTGGTGCGGGAGAAATGTATATGGGATTCTTTAAGCAGGGGATCAGCATTATGACTCTATTCTGGGCTATTATCGCAATTGCAGGAGGGCTTAATATCTCCTCTCTGGTTATCTTTCTTCCTGTATTATGGTTCTACAGTTTCTTCCATGTTCATAACCTGAAAGAACTGCCGGAAGAAGAATTTTACACGATAGAGGATAACTATATTCTGCATCTTGACCGTATATTTCAGAATAATATCCAGCTCTCGCAAAAACACATTAAAATTGCGGCAAGCCTCCTGATTGTTTTCGGAGTTGCTGTTTTCTGGAATGGTTTCCGGGATCTGCTCTTCTGGATTTTACCAAATTCTCTGGCTATTATTATACATGATATCATGTACCAGATTCCTTCTGTTATCATTGGAATTCTGATCATCGTTGCCGGTTATCAGCTTCTTACAGGAAAAATCAAAAGCATCTCTCCTGACGAAAAAGCTGATTGTAAGAAAAATGTGTCAGAACATTATTGGCAGCCATATCGTCCTTATCAACAGCCTGTTGATAACAGTACTCCACAAATGAATATAAAATCAGCGCCTGCCTCAGCAGTGTCTTCAACAACACAGCCTGCCCAGAATGTAGATAATGTAATAAAGAATACTGATATCGAAATTTCGGATACTACTTCAGTTCAACCATCCATTACTGCTGAACCAGACAATGATTCTGCAAAATAGAGTAGCGTTTCCAATGAAAGTCACGTATCTGCCGCATAGTATTTCTGATAACTTTACCGCCGATAAATCTATTTTATCGGCGGTATTTTTATTGAGATTTCTCCAAAAGTCAGCTTACTCTGAGTGCCATCAGTCTCCTGAACCAGCAATTTCCCATCTGGACAAATCGCTAATGCTCTGGCACTTCTGCTGCTTTTATTATCTGTAATTGTAATTTCATTTCCTGGAACAATATTATGTTCCACGTATTCTTCTGACAATTTCAATTCCCGGGTTTCTTCCAGAAGATAGTTCACAATCTGCGCTGCAAGGCGGTTCCTGTCCGCAGTTCTGGAGGATTGTTCATCTTCGTAGATTCCTCCGGCAATTTCCTGAAGTTCTTTTGGGCATTGTTCCTGCTCAACGTACAGGTTCAGCCCAATTCCTACAATTGCAAATTCTATATTTCCACTTTCAAAATCTGTGACTGCCTCTGTAAGAATACCACAAACCTTACGGTTATCTTTGTACAGGTCATTTACCCATTTAATCCCAAGTTTTACACCGCATACTTCTTTCACAGCCTTATATACTGCAGTAGCTGCTGCAGTAGTGATCAGAAGGCTGCCCTCCAGTGTCCCCTTCGGTTCCAGAATAACACTGAGATAAATTCCACTGCCTTTAGGAGAATAAAACTCCCTGCCTCTTCGTCCTCTTCCTGCGGTCTGCTCCATGGCAACAACAAAAGAACCGTGTCCAGCCATTCCTCTCACAGCCAACTGCCTGGCCTCCAGATTGGTAGAGCTGATCGCATCAAATATTTTTATCTCGACCTGTGGATCATCCAGAAAAAGTCTGATTCCCTCTGCTGAAATCAGATTACTCTCTCTTGCAAGCATATATCCCTTATTCGGTCCGGCCTCAATGGGGTATCCTTCTTGGCGCAAACTGTTCACCGCCTTCCAAACTGCGGCTCGTGTACAGGAAAGCTCCCTGCCAATATCCTCGCCAGATAAAGTTTCACCTTTATGCTGTTCTAATAACTCCAAAAGTCTGGATTTAACCGTCATGCTTTTATCCTTCATAATTCTCCAGGGCTTTTCTTAAGAAATCCCGGTATTCTTTTCGCACATTCTCCGGTGAAATCACTCTCACGCTATTTCCAAGGGCAGCAAGCCAGCCATAAAACTGTGTACTTACATTCACCTGTACTCTGGTGACGGAGTGCTCATTATCCTTGGACATGATCATAATATCCTGCCCAAATCGATCAATCATTACACCAACAAGATGGTTTTCAAATTCCAGATTAACTTTCTCTTCACGACCTCCAAACATTCCAAAAGTACCGGCAGCAAATCTGGCACTGTCAAATTTCCGGAAGAGTTCGGCACCATTTCTTACTTCATTCTCTGTAAGGATCTTCAACATTTTGTCTACGCGGTAATGCTTCACAATGCCACTCTTCTCATCGACTCCTATCAGATAATAATTACCATCCTGCCATATCATCTGCCATGGACTGATCTGATAACGAGCTCCGCCTTTCTTCAGATGTCTCTCCTTGGACACTGTCCATTCTGTATACTGGAAGCTGATCTGTCTGTTCTGTGAAATTGCTCTGTGTATCTCATCTACATTATAATAAATGCTCTCGTTTGTATTCTTCACCTGATCCAGTACGATTGCCTGCCGCTGCAGGTCTTTGGCCTGATAAATACTGGTAAGGTGCTCCAGTTTCTGGATCAACTGCCGCGATTTCCCAACAGTAAGAAATCTGGAAAACTGAACAGCATCTACAAGAAGCTTCAGCTCTGCAGTCTCAAACTCACGGCTTGCAAGATAAAAACCTGACGGTCTCTTCGATTCATAATATCCATTCCAAACACACGCAAAGTCTCTATATCGTCATATATCGTCTTCCGCTCTGCATGAATTCCCAGACTCTCCAGATAGGAAATCAGATCTTTCACACTCATGGGATGTGCCTCATCTGTTTTCTCAGAAAAGACTCGCATAAGATATAAAATTTTCAATTTCTGCTGGAAAGATTTTGGCATATCCTTACTCCTATTTATCTGTCAATACCGCTACGACTCCAGAATATAATACCATAAAAGCAAAGAGCAGAGCAATAAGATCTGCACCATGAAAATCATAATTAAAGATCATAGCTCCCCCGATCATGAGCTCCAACGTAATAAAAAGCCCCAGTATCATGGCTGTGCTCCCGGAAAATTTCCTGCCGCGGCTCTCCCGTGTATCCTCCATATATCCCTCTGCAAGGGCAGCTCTTCTGCTGTTAATATTTCTGCCTGATTTCCACATAATATCTCCTCCGTTTCCCAAGCTCCAATATCATCCGCCATCAAATACCGAACGTATTTTCCGAACATATTTTCTTTATGAGACTAGTCTACCACAATATTAGTCCTATAAAACGGTATGAATCCATCATTTTCGAATATCTGTTCGTTTTTTGAGTGATAAAAAAACGTCTGAACCTGTTTTAAACAGAACCAGACGTTTTCCTTTTTACAAAATCTAAATGAACATGTCTACAGGCTTATTTATTCGCTATACTTTCATAGTAGTTAATCCACAAACATGTTTTTACATAAATCCGGCGAACACAGAAGCGGCGATAACAGTAAGAAGTCCGGCAACGGCAATTGCCAGGCTGCTCATAGCACCTTCTACAGGACCCAGTTCCATTGCCTTAGATGTACCTATGGCATGGGCTGAAGTTCCAAGTGCCAGACCTTTCGCGATAGGCTCCTCAATTTTTGCCACTTTAAGGACTGCCTCCGCAATCACATTTCCCAGCACACCAGTGATAATAATAACTGCAACCGTGATCGTAACAAGTCCGCCAAGTTCTTCCGATACACCCATTCCAATGGCTGTAGTAATGGATTTCGGAAGCAGAGTAACATACTCCGAATGGGAAAGTCCAAACAGCTTTGCAAAAATCAAGACACTGACCATACTTGCAAGTACACCGGAAACAATTCCTATAATGACAGCTTTCAGATTCTTACGAAGCAGAGTAAGCTGTCTGTAAAGCGGTACCGCAAGACATACTGTAGCAGGAGTAAGCAGATAACTGATATACTGACCGCCTGCATTGTAGGTCTTATAATCCACCTGCATAAGCTGAAGCATTCCCATTACACATAGAATTGCAATCAAAAGAGGATTAAACAGCGCCATTTTAAACTTTTTCTTCAGCAAAAGACCGACCTCATATCCAGCCAGACTTAATGCCGCCCCGAAAAACAGGGAATTTTCTATAAAATTTATCATTTCTTATCTTTCCCCCTGTCCTTTCTGATCACAAACTGAGTACTGCGTCCAGTAACTACCATTACAATGACGGTTGTCAGAATTGTTATGAGCACAACAGGAAGCCAGATTGGCTGCAGATCACCCCACGCTTCCAAAAGGCCCACACCTGCAGGAACGAACATAACCGGCATAATTTCAACCAGAAAATCTGCTGCTTCCTCTACCTGCTCAAGTTTCAGAATTCCGCTTGCAAGTGCTCCAAGCATCAGCACAAGACCATATACACTGGCCGGTACCGGAAGAGGCAAAAGGATATGTAATCCCTCCCCCAACGCTGAAACCAACAAAATAATACAAAATTGCCTCAGATACTTCACTTTTTGTCTTCCTCCTCGCTGTCTCCACAAAGAAGTTCATTTGCAATTTCCAGATAAGGCTGAAGCTCCTCAAGAGAAGCCCTGCCATTTCGCTTCATCTTTGTAATCCCTGGATACTGTGCAGGGATGGATCTTGTCATATTTCCGTCACCGTAGATTTTCACCATATCTCCATTTTCCAAGGTATCCCCGGCAATTAATTTATCATTTTTGTTATAAATTCCTTCCTTGGGAATCGCTGCCTTGAAAACAGTTTTTTTATCCATATCTACGAATACCATTTCCTTCAGTATATCTCCGGCTTCCACATAAATAGCTCTTATGGCTTCATTTTCCAGACGTGCTTCCTCCTGTTTGTCTTTCTGTGCCTGTCTGGCAACCAGATTCCAGAACGAGCCGCCTACTACGCCAAAGATCACCAGAAGAATGACAATTCCTACAATGAATTTCACATCGATTTCTTTTTTCTCCACTGCAAATCCTCATTTCTTTCATGGCTTTTTCTTCTGCCCTATTATACATTATCTTGTTAAAATTGCAATGTCATCTTTCGACAATTCTCTCCCCTGTTTTTCCCAATTTTTCTACAACATAATTGTAAAACTGTGTTCTGGATATTCCTTTTTTCCACATTACGGCTGTTCAGAACATGATTTTTTCCACCTGCCAGCTGCCGTTTTCCACGATCATAACTGCCATGGTCACATCTCCCCCAAAGCGGCTTCTGCCGCAGCTTCCAGGGTTCAGCCACAGTCTTCCATCAATTTTTTTTGCAAAATACTGATGACTGTGTCCAAAAATCACTACCTGAGTATCCCCTAACTCCCAGGCAACATCTTTCCTGTCATGAACCATAAAGAATTTCACATTTCCCACTGTAAAGTTCAGGCTTCTTCGCAAATTCTGTGCCCAGCATCCATCATTGTTTCCTCGCACTACATATAAAGCGCCCAATGATCTTATAGCATCCAGAATCTCCGGTCTGTCCACATCTCCAGCATGAAAAATGCAGTCACAGGACTGTAATATGTCCAGAACTTCTGTCCGTAAAAGACCATGAGTATCTGAAATAATCCCAATTTTAATTTTCTTATTTTCTGTCATTTTACCGTTCCTTATACCACATTCCTCTATCTTTTTTCTAAAAAACACCCAGCCTTTTCCTCAAAACAGACAGATTTTCCCATACTCACCGTCAAATCCAGGTTTACAGATAACTTCTCTGTTTCTAAGTTTCTGAATGCCTGAAGCAATCATGTGACTACTTTTTTTCTCAATATCCGCAATGGGAATTTCCCTTAAAATATCAAATTCATTTCCCAGTTTCTGAAGCATCTTTTCATATTCACCAGTGACTGTTTTGGTGGTTACAGCCTTTCCAACACAGGCAGAAATCACCTCAGGAAGAGGTACAATGCTCTCAAAAGGTCTGGCATTTTTTCTCACAAACCCATTTTCTCTATCAGCCAGATCCATAATTCTGTGATTCACTCCCATAGTCAGTTTTTCCCCGCATACAGGACATATTCCATGATACTTTTCTGCTTCTTCCGGACTCAGACAGATGTGACATTTTCTGTGTCCGTCATAGTGATATTTTCCCTCTTCTGGGAAAAATTCCAGTGTTCCAAGAAGACCTTTTCCATATTGGACAGCACCATAAAGTCCCTGATAGGACAAGTCAATATCCAGTAAGTTAGCCTCTCTTCCAAGCTTTGATGGAGAATGTGCATCTGAGTTTGAGATCAGCTGAAGGCCGTCAAGGGCAGATAACCGCCAGTTCATAGGTGGATCTGAAGATAGTCCCGTCTCCACAGCATGAACATATGAAGTAAGATCTTCAAAACATTCTTCCATGGTATCAAACCCTGAAGCGGCGCCAAAAAGTCCGAAGTGGGGAGTCCAGATATGTGCCGGAACCAGCATTCCATCGGCACAGTTTTCCAGTAAAATTTCCAGAAGATCGTGACAATCAAGGCCCAGTATTGGCCTTCCGTCTGAGTGAATATTTCCAATCTTTTCCAGTCTCCCAGCTATTTTATCTGCTTCTTCAAGGCCTGATAAAAGAAGTACATTATGCACCTTGCGGCACTTTCCATTCTTCTTATATATAGAACTGATCTCCCCTGTAATTACGAAACGGGGAGCTCCCCCAGGAAGCAATTTCGCCTCTTCCAGCACATATTCATCTTTTAACCGATATAGTCCACTTTCTGCCGGAACAAGCTTTTCTTTCAGTTCCTCCCGCCAGGCAGGATGGGTAAAATCACCGGTTCCTACTAAAGAAATTCCTTTTTTTCTTGCCCACAGATCCAGATATTCCGGGGTTCCAAGCTTGCTTGTTGCCATGGAATATCTGGAATGAATGTGAAGATCTGCGATTATTTCCACTTAATTAACTCCATTTCAGTCATTTATATTTTGATTTGCGGCTGCTCAAAATTCTCAAAACTATAGGAAAAAAATGCTTTCCAATGTGTTCTTTTTATTTCTTTTTATACCAGTTTGTAATCCATTTTCCTGCTGCTGTCAGATTCTTTGAGGACCATTTTCCTGTATTACTGCAGCCGGATTTTATAAATGCAGAGCTTTCTGCCTTATTTGACAGGCTCCATGCCATATAGCTGATATTGTTTTTATCCAGGAAAGTCAGCCACTTTTTTGCTTCAGCTTTATCAAGTCCACCATTTCCAGAAGCATCACAGATACTAAACTCGGATACAAATAACGGCAGTCCTTTATCAAGGGCAGCCTGTGCTTTATCTCTCAGCCATTTCTTATGTGTTGCTGCGTAAAAGTGCAGGGTGTACATTACGTTTTTCCTGTATTTCTTACTAACCGGGGAAAGCGCAGCCTGATCTACATCCTGTGACCAGTTGGGCGTTCCTACCAGAATCACAGCTTTTTTGTCATAGGTGCGGATACCTTTTATAATCTTTTCAGCGTATTTTTTTATTGTACTCCAGGATGTTCCTCCATTTGGCTCATTACAGATTTCGTAGATCACATTGGTATTATTTTTGTATTTTTTTGCCATTTTTTTGAAAAACTTCAAAGCTTCTTTCTGATTTTGCTGAGGGTTTCCATCACTTAAAATATGCCAGTCAATAATCACATACATACCTGCATTTGTGGCATATTTTACACCGTTATCAATACACGCTTCCAGCTTACGCCGATTGGATGCATCCCCGGTACAATAGCCGTTATATTCAGCAGTATACATGGCAAGACGCACTGCATTTACCTTCCAGTTTTTCTTCATAAAAGTAAATGCACTTTGATTTACATACTCTGGATACCAGGACAGACCATGGGTGCTGATACCTCTAAGCTGTACTTTTTTCCCACTGCTGTTTACAAGCTGTGTGCCTTTTACCTGTAATCTGGGAAGCTTGGACGCAGCCGCTACCGGTACACAGAATGCACATAAAAATACGATTGCAATAAGCAAACCGAACCATTTTTTTCCTTTTTTTCTCATTAAAAACCCTCCTCCATTAATCTCCAGCCGTTGTCTTTTAGCCACTTTTGTCTTTCCCGGTAATCTGGAAGGATCTTCTCAACTTCTTTCCAGAATGCCTGGGAATGGTTCATTTCCCTACGGTGGCAAAGCTCATGGACCACCACATAATCCAGCACCTCAGGAGGTGCCAGAATTAACAGCCAGTTAAAATTCAGATTTCCATTTGCGGCACAGCTTCCCCATCTTGTTTTCTGTTGACGCAGGGTAATTTTCCCATAGCTTACCCCTAACTTTTCTGCATAATATGCCACTCGCCTTGGAATTACCACGCAGGCTTTATTCTGCAGATGCTGTCTTTCCAGGGCAGACAGCTTTTGTACGTTCTCCTTCTGTGCATCTCTTTTCTGGATTTTTTCCAGATTTTTCAGGATCCATTCTTGTTTTTCTTCCACAAATTTCTGAATTTTTGCTTCGGAAAGACGGAGAGGCGCGCGTACAACAACACTGCCATCAGCCTTAATTTCCAGGCTCATAGTTTTGCGGCTGCTGCGGATGATCTGGTAGGAAATCTGAGAGCTCAGCATAGGATTTTCTCCATGTAAGCGTTCATTTGCTGCTCCAGTATTTCCATCTTTTCCCTGGTGTCTTTCTCCTTATATTCCAACCGCTTTATAATCCTGGAAATGTAATCCTTTTCTTTCATGATCCGCCATGTTTCCTTAAAATTCAGGTCATAATACTGCGCTGCATAGGATACCCAGTAATCTACGGTTGTAATCCGGTCAGGAGATGAAACTGCCTCTTTTCTCAGGCAGGATTCCCATACCTTTGGAGATATTTTGCCTTCTCCGGCATGCTCCTGAGGGACACCGATCATAGCCTCCACAGAATCCACCAGCTTCACTCTGCAATTGTCCAGCTTGTCTGCATCGCGGATCATTTTTGCGTGGAAAAGAGTTCTTTCGTCCTGAATTCCTTCCAGCCTGAAATCACTGTGTCTGGCAATTGCCACGCGAATGAGCTCATCATAGCTTCGGTCTTCTATGAATCTGCTGATCATCGGATTTTCTCCCTCAAATAACAGTTGTACACCGAATGCAGCGTGATCCATAGTGTCCGGTGAAAAGCTGTTATAAAGACGAAGCTGTTGGAATCTTCCAATATCGTGAAGCAGGGCAATAAGCTCCGCAAGCTGTTGGTCTTCCTCATTCAAATGCATTCTGTGACCAATTTCACGAGCACTTTTTACCACCCCATATGTGTGAATGATTTTTAATTTTATCTTTTCATCTTCTCTGTCATATCCATTTAAATAATCCTCGAAAACGCCTCTTGCATGTTTAAAATCTATCTTCAAAATGCCTTCCTTTCCGCTGTATCTTTTGCACATCCAGAGCGAATATTAAGTAACCGCTTTTGTCAATGTGCAGATACTGAACAGCAGCTCTTTTAATCCTTATTATAAACCACCTGGTTTTCTTTTCCAATAAAAGCGTCAGATTTTCGAAAATTTCTACAGACTTGCGAAGGTTTGACGCATAACGTATAATACAAGACAATGATAACATATATTAATTATAAGCAAACAAATTTCGCTATTGTTTACATTTCGTTACGGTTCACTGGTAACGTTCCGCGAGGCGTTTTTGTGAACAAAGTTCATAGATAACACAATTCTGCATGCTTCGTGAAGCTTGTGGATAATACTCATTTTCAGGGAGGATGCCATGGCAGATAAAATACCTGATATTTCACCAAACGTAGACGAAACCATGAAGGAGCTTGAAACCCATGGTTCTTTTGAGCTGCCAGTAGAAACTTATACAGATAATTGTGAGATTTTCCGCTCCTTATACAACCACTGGCATAAAGAAATGGAGATCATCTGTATTGACAAGGGAAACGGGCTTGCAAGGCTTAACCGGGAAACACTGCGTCTGAAAGAGGGAGATCTTCTCATTGTCAACAGCGGTGTTCTGCATGGAATCAAGTCAGATTCCAGACATATTTTATATTACAGAAGCGTGGTGTTTGACCTTAGCTTTCTGGCGGGTCCTGCAGGGGATCTCTGTCAGGAAAAAGTAATCTCCCTGCTTATGGAGAACCGGGCAGAATTCACCCATCTGATCACTCCTGCCAATGAAAATTATAATAATATTTTCCATCTTTTCTGCGAGATCCATAAATGCCACAAAGAAAAACCGCCCTTCTATTATATGAAGCTGAAAGGACTTTTCTATGGGCTTTTTTATGAAATGCTGGCAGGAAATTACATCATTACTACAGATGCCGAACAGAACAGGAATCTTTTATCTGTAAAAAAGGTCCTGGACTATATCAGTGCCCATTACCGTGAGCCTCTGTCTGTAAAGGAACTGTCCGGTCTTTCCAATTACAGTGAATTCTATTTTATGAAGCTGTTCAAACAGTATACCGGAAAAACAGCAGCAGCCTACCTGAATGACTACAGACTTGAAAAGGCAAAGTCCCTGCTTTTGCATACAGATGCATCTGTGACGGACATTGCTCTGGATGTAGGTTTTAACAATACCAGTTATTTTATAAAAAAATTTCAGGAAGCCAATCAGCTGTCCCCTCACAAATTCCGCAAAAAAATGTCATAACAGAACAGTTTTGTTGTATTTTTCTAAGAGATGCATATGCTAATATAACACCATCGAACAAAGGTGATGTCCACGGCATCAGGCATACCGGTGGATTTCAGACGAGCATCATTCACACGCTCTCGAAAGGAGAAAATAATTATGAAAGCTTTAGAAACTATGATCCAGAACATGTTCCACAAAGACTGCGCAGCATGTACCGACCAGGAAGTATACGAAGCACTTCTCACCTATACAAAAGAGCAGTTAGCTGCAAAAGGCTATCACGATGGTAAGAAAAAAATTTACTATATTTCTGCCGAATTTCTCATTGGTAAACTTCTTTCCAACAATCTGATCAATCTTGGAATCTACGATGAGGTTGCAGAATTTCTGAAAAAAAATGGCAAATCTCTTGCAGAAATTGAGTCCGTTGAGCCAGAACCATCTCTTGGAAATGGTGGTCTTGGACGTCTGGCTGCATGTTTTCTGGATTCTATTGCAACACTTGGACTTCCTGGAGAAGGTATTGGTCTGAATTACCATCTCGGACTTTTCAAACAGGTTTTTGAAGACAATCTTCAGCATGAAGTACCGAATCCATGGATCACTCCTGATTCCTGGCTGACTGCTACAGACGTAACTTATATGGTTCCTTTCAGAGGTTTTTCCCTGAAATCTACAATGTATAGTATTGACGTTGCAGGCTATGAAAACAAAGCAATCCACCTTAACCTTTTTGACATTGATCTGGCAGATGAGTCCATGGTTCATGATGGAATTACCTTTAACAAAAAGGATATTCTCCACAATCTGACACTGTTCCTGTATCCGGATGACAGTGATGAAGATGGACGTAAGCTTCGTGTTTACCAGCAGTATTTCATGGTCAGCAATGCCGCTCAGCTGATTCTGGATGAGGCAGTTTCCAAGGGAAGCAACCTTCATGATCTGGCTGATTATGCTGTCGTTCAGATCAACGACACTCACCCAAGTATGATCATTCCTGAGTTCATCCGCCTTCTTGGTGAGCGTGGAATTGACTTTGATGAAGCTGCTGAAATCGTTTCCCATGTATGTGCATATACCAATCATACAATTCTGGCTGAGGCACTTGAAAAATGGCCAATCCATTATCTGGAAGACATTGTTCCACAGCTGGTTCCGATCATCCGCAAGCTGGATGAAAAAGTAAAAGCCAAATATCCGGCTGAAAATCTTGCTATTATTGACAGCAATAATCTGGTTCATATGGCACATATGGACATTCATTATGGCTTCTCAATCAATGGTGTTGCAGCCCTTCATACAGAGATTCTGAAGAACTCCGAGCTGCATCAGTTTTATGAAATTTATCCTGAAAAATTCAATAATAAGACCAATGGTATTACTTTCCGCCGCTGGTTAATGTATTGCAACCAGCCACTGACCAAGTTTATTTCTTCACTTATTGGAGAGGGTTATAAGAAAGATGCCGATGAACTGAAAAAGCTTCTGGCTTACAAAGATGACCAGAAGGTTCTGGATCAGCTGCTTGAGATCAAGACAAATGCAAAGAAGATCTGCAAGGATTTTGTTCTGGAAAATACTGGCATCGAGATTGATGAAAACAGTGTTTTTGATATCCAGATCAAGAGACTTCATGAGTATAAACGTCAGCAGTTAAATGCTCTTTATATTATTTATAAGTATCTGGAAATCAAAGACGGAAAGAAACCGGAAAGACCGATTACTTTCATCTTTGGTGCAAAAGCAGCTCCTGCTTATTACATTGCAAAAGATATCATTCATCTGCTTCTGACTCTGGAAACCCTGATTCAGAATGATCCGGACGTAGCACCTTATATGAAGCTTGTTATGGTGGAAAACTACAATGTAAGTGCTGCTGAAAAACTGATCCCTGCCTGCGATATTTCCGAGCAGATTTCCCTGGCTTCCAAGGAGGCAAGCGGTACCGGAAACATGAAGTTTATGCTGAATGGTGCTATTACTCTTGGTACTATGGACGGAGCAAATGTTGAGATCAGCGATCTGGTTGGCAAGGATAATATTTATATCTTTGGTGAGTCCAGTGATGAAATTATCAAGCATTATGAGAAGATGGATTACAATTCCAGAGCAATTTATGAGGGAGATGCTGATATTAAAAAGTATGTAGATTTTATTGTCAGCGAGCCGATGCTGAAGCTTGGTAAAGAGGAACATCTGAGAAACTTCTATAACGAGCTTTTGAATAAAGACTGGTTTATGACTTTGCTGGATCTCAAAGATTATATTAAAGTTAAAGATCAGGTATTTGCGGATTATGAAGACCGCAACAGCTGGGCAAAGAAAATGCTTGCAAATATCGGTGAGGCAGGATTCTTCTCTTCTGACAGAACCATTGCACAGTATAATAAAGATATCTGGCATTTAAACTAAAAAGTGCATTCCGCGGCAGTATATATAGCTGTCGCGGGATTTTTTTTAACAATATTCACATTTTCACTCTGAAGTATTACTTTTTTCCGTTACTGTCCGCAGAGTCAACAGTGATCTTTTTCCCATTACTGTTCCCCTAAGTTCGTACAAAATAAAGCAGCATAACCTTGCAAAATCGAGGATTTCCAATTACAATGAATACATCATTCATGAAAGGATTTTACAAAATGACAAAGGAAGAACTCGCTCTTGAAGTAATAGATCGATTAAAGAAAGAATACCCCCTGGCAGATTGCACTCTTGATTACGACGAAGCCTGGAAACTGTTGGTTAGCGTACGACTGGCAGCACAGTGTACAGATGCCAGAGTCAATGTTGTAGTGCAGGATCTGTATGCCAGATATCCGGACGTAGCCGCACTTGCAGCAGCTACCCCTGAAGAAATTGAAGCGATTGTAAAGCCTTGCGGACTGGGAAAAAGTAAAGCCAGAGACATCAGCGCATGCATGAAAATCCTGCATGAAAAATACCATGACAATGTTCCATGTGACTTTGACGCTCTTCTCGCCCTCCCTGGTGTAGGACGCAAAAGTGCCAATCTGATCATGGGCGATGTATTCGGTAAACCAGCTATTGTCACTGATACACACTGCATTCGTCTCACCAACCGGATTGGCCTTGTGGATGGAATCAAGGATCCTAAGAAAGTTGAAATGGCACTGTGGAAAATCATTCCGCCGGAAGAGGGAAATGACTTCTGTCACCGCCTGGTAAACCACGGACGGGAAGTCTGTACTGCCAGAACCAGGCCTTATTGCGACAGATGCTGTCTCGCTGATATCTGCGCAAAAAACGGAGTAGACTAAAGCAAAGGCTTTCTGCAGGATATGCAGGTTTTAAAGCTCCCTATAAAAAGGAAGCATTTTCGCCCGGATATTTTCTCGAAAATGCTTCCTTTTACGGTTATTCTCCCACACTTCTTCTCAACGCAAACATAAAAATCTTCTCAAATCCCACACTCACTGCAATAATGACAATCGTCCATGCAAACAGGTCTGGTGTCTCCAGATACACCTTAGCTTTGTATAATTTTTCACCGATGGACCCAGCAGGAATGCCGATTACTTCAGCCGCAATCCCCGCTTTCCAACAGAGACCAAGTCCCAGTTTACAGGCAGTAACTGCATATGGCATAACCTGGGAAAGATAGATAAATTGTAATTTTTTTCCCACTCCCGCGCCAAAGGAATCTGCCATCTCCAGAAGCTGTTTGTCCGTCTGCCTGATTCCTTCCAGAATATTTGTATATACCACTGGAAAAACCATGAGAAACGAAATAAAAACGGATAAGTTTCTGGATGGGATCCAGATCAGGCACAAAATAATAAAAGAAGCAACCGGCGTAGCTTTTATCACCATGATCAATGGCTCCATCAGCACTTCCATAGCAAAAAAAGCAGAAGAAAGTGCCGCCAGAACTATTCCCAGGAGCAAAGCCAGAGAAAATCCCAGTATAATCCTTACGAAACTGAATACCACAGATTTCCAGAAATCTCCCATTACAATCAATTCGGTAAGTCTCTTTATAACAGAAACAGGAGATGCCAGAAGGAT